>Ga0209193_1000152_pt1 | contig 49998 bp, 66 predicted proteins | sample COGITO_mtgs_1003_FD_185515 | JGI IMG/M metagenome (GOLD analysis project Ga0209193, IMG submission 185515) | Pelagic marine microbial communities from North Sea - COGITO_mtgs_100330 (SPAdes) (version 2) | ecosystem: Environmental > Aquatic > Marine > Epipelagic ...
ACGGTAGAATAGCTAAATGATTTACCCGTTACGAAATAAGCTTCGAGGACTTTACTTAAAAGCCTAACCCATCCCTCGCGGCTATCGGGAACAATAAAATCTGCATCATTTGTATTTTTTACAGTAATATTGACATCTTTTTTAATTCTGGGGATTTCATGCACATCTTCTCTTCTGATAGAATATCCCACGCCTCCTCCGAGCATTAAATTTTCAAAAATGAAACAAAAATCTTCTGGCTTCCTTATCGCAGTGAACCAACAATTAAGTAAACTATTTCCTCCGAATCTGTCTACAGTTGAAGTCCCTAACTGCCACAAGCCTCTTCCTGCAAAATTACATTTCAAGTTAAAGACTAAATCAAATAACTTTTCTGCTTCTTTTTTGGTATATCCTGCTCCTATTTTTTGAGCCCCGTTAATACATCGAGCTACTGTTTCTGGCCATTCTTCAAGTTGCCCGTTTTCTTTGATTCTAGCATATGTTCTCTTGTAGACTATATAACCAAGACCGTTAAAGCCCCAGTTGGGTTGTTTGTTCAAATATTTGTTTAAAAAATCGTCAGATATTATGTTTTGAATTTCGCTCATTGTTTTAAAAAGTAGGTTTGCAAACCTTAAGTAGGTTAGTTTAATACGTGCTTAAATATTGATAATGCGGGATTGTAAAGTCAAATTATTTTTCGACTATTTTAAGTTTTTCTTTAACTTTTTCTTCCATTTTAGTTAAATAAACTTCGGCTTTCTTTAGGCCCTCTTCAGTGTGGGGAAAAGCTCCATAAGACCAGTTCCTTTGAGTAGATTCGACCAAGTAATACTTTTTATTTCTTTTGTTTTTTGGCATGATTTTTGACGAAATTTACAATTTTTAATTCGAGCCTGATAAGGTTCTTTTCAAGGATGTCTAACTGGTTTTTCTCAAGAGAGAGTCTGTAGATTAAGATTTTTAAAGACTTAGAGTATTCTTCTTGTTTGTTTTCTAATTCTGTTTCTGGAAAAGAACTATAATTTTCTTCTAGTTCATCTATCTCATTAAAAAGTATGTGAGCTTTTTCTTCCCAAAAGTTAACGCTATCAAAACATAACTCTACTGAGTTTAAAAGCTTCTCTCTCTTTTCTGCAAGAACTTCAACAGTATCTTCAAATTTCATTTACCAACGCCTTTCTAATTAAAGAGAGTTTTGAAGTTAGAAAACCTTTACCACAGTTTTCGACAGGGTCTTTTTGCCTGTTAAGCGAGTCTTGGTGGGTTGTAAACTCTATTAATTGATCTATTAATTGTACAACTTGATCATGGGTATCTCTATTTATAGTGACGTTGTTATCCATTTTAGAAAAGGTTATTAAAAGTTTTACTCGAAGTCAATTATTTTTACACAAAAAAACCGGGCCGAAGCCCGGTTACTATCACCTTAATCGATTTTTATTTCTTTAGGTTTATATTTTTCCTTTTTCTGTAAGTTCAGAGTCAGGATACCTTTCTCTAAATGAGCTTTAATAGTATTAGCATTAGCTGATTTAGGTATAGGGTACGACCTACCGAATTTAACGTTTTCGCCTTTTCTTTTTGTTTCCCCCCGTAAGATAATATATCCCTCTTTGTTTAAATTAATTTTGACATCTTCTTTATCATAACCCGGCATCTCTACCTCAAGGGAGTAAGTGTCTTCCTCTTCTGAGAAATAGGAGTCGTGATACAAAGATTCTTCTAAATCGGCTAGTAACGGCGCTGTAAGGTTAAACAGGCCCCGGTTTGATAATGTGTTAGATATATACATATACTTAACGTATAGCAATAGGTGTGCCAATATGTCAACCTTTACTATTCCTAAGGAAAAATAAATGTTTTATTTTAAATCTTTAAAATTGAGTCAGCAAGTCTCAAAATGTGAGACATTTAGGGTCACTTAGACTCGTACGTTAAGGATCTTATATCGTACATAGAAATAATTTCAGTCTCCAAGGGGTTCTCTCGCTTAGATATTTCAAAATATTCTTCATCGATTACCTTTTCAACTCTTCCTTTCCAATTCGAAAGATTTTTCCCACGTACAACCAGAACTTCGTTTCCAACCATTTTTGAATTGTACGACATTAAGTCATCCTTTAGATCGTCTTTTTTCATATTACTCTCCCGAACTACCGAATCCTCCGGTACCTCTTTGTGTATCGTTTAGTGTTTCCATTTCTGTCCATTCTCCTGAATAGCATCGTTCAATAATAAGTTGAGCTATTCTATCTCCCGGTTTGATATCAATTTTGTTTCCTGACCCAAACATTGATTCATAAACTGAAGGTGTAAGATTATAACCTTCAAAGTTTAGGTTTATCAATAATATTTTTACTTCCCCTCTGTAAGTCGAATCAATGACTCCTGCCATGACATCTATACCTTTTTTGACAGCAAGACCACTACGTGGAGCTATTCTACCATAATAACCTTCAGGAATATCAAGACTGATTCCGGTCGAAATTAATTTTCTTTGCCCCGGTTCTAGTGTCACGTACTCTGTAGAAAATAAATCGAAACCAGCATCAGCAGGATTTGCCTGCTCTGGCTTAACGGCTTCTTTCGTGAGTTTTTTATAGCTTATCTTCATGTTTTCAATTTCTGTAAGAGAGGATACTCATTGAAAATCAAAAGTCAATCTTTTCTTTTTCAAGGAAATAGTAAAAATATGGTTGACAAATGTAGACATGTCTCATAAAAGAGCAAACACGTAGCATTTCTGCCTTGTTACGTTAAAAAGGTAGGCAGGTCCGCAATCTTATGTGTCCGGCTCTACTGTGGAGACTTGTAACCGGAGGAACCAGCGGTGTTGAACTTAGCTGGGCGAGTAGTATAGGTAATGTCATATGGGTGTAAACTACCACACACCCCAAAAAGGCTAGCCGGGGAGTATTCTCAGGAAAAAGTAAAAGATTGCCGATGTTTTGGACTAAACCGCCAAAAACGGGAAAAGTCTCCGTTTCACTTCGACTTTCTAGGAAAAAGTTTATTATTATTAAAATAAATATAACTAAGTTGAATAAAGTTTAATTAACAGTATGGAATTTAAGTTTAAAAATATAGGAATATCAGGAGTGGCAGGTTCAGGTAAGAATACTTTAGCCGAACTTATTGGGCTTTTTTTAACTAGAATGGGTTTACCTGTGGAAGAAAGGGCTCTAGCACATAATTTAAAATCAGAGGTAAGGTCTGCATGTAAAGAATTGTATTCTATTGACCCTTTAACTTGCTCAAGAGATGATAAAAACTTGATAAGACCGATACTGGTTGCTCATGGGGAAATAAAAAGAAAATCTTCATTAGGAAAACATTGGACAGGTTTGTTAGAAAAAGATTTAGACCGTAGTAAAGTAAATATTATTACAGATATTAGGTACAATGAATACCCACAAGACGAGTGCTATTGGTTAAAAAATCAAATAAATGGTATTTTAATTCACGTTTCTCGGTACCAAGAGGTGGGCGAAGAAAGAGTCTTTGTAAAACCTGCAAACATTCATGAGTTACAAAATGACTCCAAGGTAAGAAAAGATTCTGATTATATACTCAATTGGAAAACAGAAAAAGACCAAAATAGACTGGTGATTAATTCAAAAAGCTTGTTTAAATGGCTTAAGAAAGTTTATAAATAAATTTTTTAAAAATAAAATAGAAGATTTTAGTAAAGTTTCATATAATATTCATGCAGATACTTATAGTGTATTCTTTTAAGTGTCTAAGGAGTGTGGATTTATGGAAAAAGGAACATGGGATATTTTAACGGATAACTGTCTAGTAGAAAAGGTTAAGGCTGAATCTTGTGAGGACAGTTTATTGGAACTATCTAAAAGGCATGCAGGGTTATGCTTTAAGATAATGAAACGGTACTCTAAGAGTTTTTCGGTTAATAACATTAATATTAACGAAAAGCATGCTGAAAAAAATTTAATTATTTGGCATTCAGCGAAGAGTTTTAACACTGAAAAGAATGTTAAATTTTCTACTTGGTTAGCTAATCAAATTAAATATAACTGTCTTAACGAGTTAAACAAAAAATCAAAAGACAGGTTAGTCACCCTTGAAGATTATATGCTAGACGTATTAGACGAACGTCAAGAGGACAAGGACACAAGGATCTTTGAATATACTGAGAATATACTTTCTCAACTAAAGGACTCCAGAGTCCAAGAGATTTTTTCACTCCGCTACTCTAAAGAAGAAAAAAAACCCTCATGGTCTTCTATTGCATCTAAAATGAATATGAGTACTCAAACTGCAATAAATCTGCATAATAAAGGCTTATCCATGCTTAGAAAAAAAATGGATAGCAAAAAACTTCTGGATAATATTTAAAAAAACTGTTGACTTCGGTCTTGAACTACTACAATATTAAATCTCTTATGTCTAACGAAGAAAAGAAAAACGACTGGCAAGAACGCGAACTAGGCGCTCTATGGGCAAAAAAAAGTAATAACGGTGCCCAATATATGACTGGGCACATTCAAATGAAAGGTGGCATGACTGAAAAAGTTCAGCTTGTTGTGTTTAGAAATAAATCTAAATATAACGAGGATGGATCTGTTAAAAGTCAAAACGCTCCAGACCTTCGCATTTACATGAGCGAAAGTTTGGAAGAACGCTCCAAGAATAATGAAGCTACTCCTGCGCCTGTGAAAGCACCAGAGAGCAGCAAAACAACCGAAGAACCACTATTCTAATGTCAGATATAGCCTTACATCTTCCGATTAACGGTGTAAGCTTCGGTCAGGTTAGCACTGCTCTTCTGCGTGAATATTACCAGAAGGGCGTGCAGCCTTTTATTTTTACAATTGGCCAAGTTGACTTAAGCTCACAAGAACAAGACGCAGACTTTACCAAATGGATAGAGTCTTGTATTAAGAAGTCTTTTGAAGAGTATAAGCGGGATATTCCCGTCTTTAAATTATGGCACTTAAACCATGAGAGTCTGTCTTCCTATGGTCGAGATCAATCTCTTTTTAGTTTTTACGAACTTGATCACCCCACCTCTTATGAAGTCAACATCGCCAAGAATCAAAAAAACTTAATTTTCAGTAGCAACCACGCTAAAAATATATTTGAAGCAGTAGGTGTTGAAAATTGTCACTATGTACCTCTAGGGTTTGATAAGAATAATTTTGAAGTAAAAGATCAACAATATCTAGAAGGTAAAATTGTATTTAACCTAACTGGAAAACTGGAAAAAAGAAAACACCATAAAGAAGTTATTAAATCATGGCTCAAAAAGTATGGTAATAATAAAGATTATGTTTTGCAATGCGCTATAACAAATCCATTCCTTAAGGAACAAGATTTTAAAAATCAGGTATCTCAAATTTTAGAAGGAAAAAGTTATTATAACTTGAACTTTCTTGGACAAATGCAAAAGAATGTCCTCTATAATGATTTTTTAAACTCATCTAATATTGTTATAGGTATGTCGGGTGGAGAAGGTTGGGGACTACCTGAATTTCAATCAGTAGCTTTAGGTAAACACGGAGTTATTTTGAACAGTTCTGGTTATCAAGACTGGGCTAATGAAAAAAATACCGTTATGGTACAGCCTAACGGTAAAGAAGACTCTAGTGACGGAGTGTTTTTCCGTAAAGGTGGTGCATTTAACCAAGGTAATATTTTTACTTTTAATGAGGATGAATTCATTGCTGGTTGCGAAGAAGCCGTAGAAAGATACAAATCTTCACCAATCAATGAAGAGGGTCTAAAACTTCAAGATGAATATACTTATAAGAAAATGGTAGATTCAATTGATCAGATAGTAACAGAAGGATAAATCAATGCCTGAGTATATTTACGAACACCCCGAAACAAAAGAGCAAATAACAGTTTTTCAAACTATTCATGAGTCGCATGAGTATTCAGTGGATGGAGTTCAGTATGACAGAGTATACACTGTACCAAATGCGTCTATTGACACTAGAATAGATCCTTTCTCTCAAAAAGAGTTTAGGGAGAAAGCTAAAGCTTCGACAATCGGTGATTTATGGGACCAGTCAGGAGAGGCTTCCCAAAAAAGAAAAGAAAAAGCCGGAAACGACCCAGTAAAAGAAAAGTTATTTAGTGATTATCGTAAAAAGAATAAAGGTGCTAAACATCCTCAGGATCGGCCTAAAATCAGTAACCCAAACTTCACTATTGAATGATAAAATACACCGTTATAGACGATTCAGCTATTAACTTAGGTGGCACTTCACTCACCTTAGACGCTATTACTGAACCCTTTAAACATGAGTGTGAGTTTATTAAAACATCAGACTTAACAAAAACTTACTTAGATTTCAAACACCCCAAAGTTTGGATTATCGGGAATACCATGGGTCTTACAAAAGAGTCTTACGAAACTCTAATGCAAATAATTCAGACCCAAACTACTGTTAAAATAGATTTTGATTATGGATTTTGCAGGTTTAGAGGTCCAACGCCACATAGAATTTTAGGTAATAAAGAATGTGATTGTTTAACTAACCCTGAGACAGCTACTCTTAGAAATATTTACAGTTACATAAAAAAATATACCTCTAAAATTTTCTACATGTCGGAAGGTCAAAGAAAAATACATGAGGTGTCTTTGGATATACCTGCCGAAAAAACTAAGGTACTATCTTCCTGTTTTACTAAAGATTCTTTTGCGAAAATGAAAGAGTATCGAAGTAATCAGAAATCAGATAAGTATGCTATTATTGACGGTCATCCGGGGTGGCACCAACAGGCAAAAGGGGTAAGTAAGTCAGTAAATTATGCTATTACCAAAAATTTACCTTATGAGGTATTTTCAACTGAGACTCATGATGAGATGCTTCAAAAACTAAGTAGTTATAAAGGTTTGATTTTTCTACCAATTATAGAAGATACATGTCCGAGGGTTACAATTGAAGCAAAACTGATGGGTCTTGAAGTTATAACCAATGAAAACTCTCAGCACACATTGGAGGACTGGTGGAATAAACCATTAGATGAAATCGAAAACTATTTAAAAGAAAGGCCCGAAATATTACATCAGGAACTTATAAATTTGAGTTAATAGCTAGAATTCACGGTGATTGCCTGTATAATCTAAAAAGGTTAGTTTCTAGCGTATTAGTTCAAAGCTACCAGAACTTTAGAATTCATCTAGCTATTGATAAAACCTCACCTGAGGTTATTTCTTTATGCAAACAGATAGAGTCTGACCCTCAATGTGTTATGCCTTTTCAGGTATCATGTCCTGACGGAACCATAAAAGTTTGGGAGAATGAAGGCGATAGATTGTATTCAGTTGCTAACACCATGCGTGTTCTAGACTCTCTAGATTTTGATGAGCGTGTTATTGGGGTAATAGATGCAGATGATCAGCTATGTGAAAGAAAAGCTCTGCAATGGATAAATAGAGCGTATTGTAGCGGAAATGTAGGAGCAGTTTGGACAGGTAATATCTGGGAACCTTATGGAATGAATTTATGTTCAGAATATCTAGATGATTCTCAAGATGTTTACAAACACCCTTGGGTCAGTAGTCATTTTAGGACCTTTCTACTTTCTAATTATAAACAAGTAAACCCTGAAAATTTTAAAGATGAGAACGGAGACTGGATGAAACGGTGCGAAGATCAAACCTTTATGCTCCCTATCATTAATGTAGCTCATAAGAATAAACAGATAACTCATTTTTTAGAGAACCCCTGTTATCTTTATAGAGGTTACCAAGAAATAGGAGGCGAAGCTCATCAATATCAATTAAATTTAGCAAAGTTTATACGTAATAGAGGGTTTGTAGAATGAGATTTTTTATTAATAATTGCAACCCGACTGGAGGCCCCGGTATATTTGGGGGTAGATTAAAAAAGCAATTTGAAAAAAATGGCCATAAATTTGTAGACCCTTATGTATCTGGTGAAATACCTGATAAAAACATATCAATTATCCAAGGGGATAGAATAGCAGAATGTCGTTTAAATGCGCTTAGGTTGGATGGTCTTTATTTTGATTCTGAAAGTTCAAATAATGATCAGATGAACTCTGGTATATTTAAAAGTTTCGATCAAGCTGACCATATTGTTTATCAATCCCAATTTTCCAAAGACATGTATCATTCTTTTTACGGAAGGAAAGATCCTAGTCAAGAAAGCATTATCCACAACGGATTGGATCAAGAAGAATTTTTATCTAATGTAAAACCTGTAAAACTATCTGACCCTGTATTTTCTAAGTATGGTAAGATATGTGTTGCGTCAGCATCTTGGAGAAGGCACAAAAGGCTTGAAGAAACAATTGAAGCCTTTAAAGACCCTAAGTTAAAAAATGTTTTACTTATAGCATTAGGAGGGATGCCTTATATCAAAGATAAAAGCTCTATTCCAGATAACGTATTACTTACGCCCTTACTTAAACCTGAGCAGACGGCTTCAATTTATTGTATGGCGGATGCTATGATTCATTTAGCGTGGCTTGATTGGTGTCCTAATACTGTTGTTGAAGGTCTTTCTTGTGGTGCGCCGGTTTTGTGTTCTCATAATGGAGGAACCAAAGAGCTTGTAAAAGATAATGGGGTTGTTGTACAATTGGAAGAAGATTATGAGATAGGCAGAAGAGTTCCTTTGTATAACCCGCCAAAAGTAGATACGAGTATAATTGTTGACGGTATTCTGGAGGTATTAGAAAAATCTACTATTTTTGACAGACCTGATTTAGATATAAAAACTGTTGCTAAAAATTATGAAAACATTTAATGCTTGTATATCATATATTTCTTCTCGCGCCCAATGCATCGGTTACTCCTTGAAGTCTCTAGAGGACAATTTTAATCATAAGTATAATTATCCTGTATACGTTCATTACTTTGACGATATATACTCTAACCCAGACCTACTTAAGAATACGAAAGAGCAAATAAGTTCTTCTATTGAGTTTGTACCTATAGAATACAAAACTCCTGAACATGTAAAAAAAGAAGATTTGTATTTTAATCGTGATTTGTGGTATGCTAAAACTCATTTTCCTATCCAAAGAATTGGTTATTTACATATGTGCAATTTTGTTAGTAATATGTATAAATATCCTAACACTAAAATTCATGAGTACGATTATGTAATGGTTCATGACGATGAGGCTGGATATAATTCAGAGCTTCCTTATAACCCTTTTGAAATACTCTCTGAAAGGGAAGAGTATTTAGGAGCATTTAAATCTGGGCAAAGACTTAAAAACGGCATGCCTCATCAAGGACATGTAGACACTAGAATTGGTCTACTTGATTTAACAATTGAGTTTGTTGAAAAATATAATATAAAACCAAAAAATAAAAGACTTTTAGAACTTTTGAGCAGAGATACTCCATCAGAATATGATTTTCATTTTCTTGATTGGTGTGATACTTACGTGCTTAAAACATCAATGTTCGAAACTGACGTATGGAAGCTTTGGATAAAAGAAGTTAATGAGAGCGGCGGTATTTACAAATACCGTTGGGGAGATAATGAAATAATTAGTCTATTTGCTCATTTTATTCAGGAAGAGATTTTTGATTTCAAAGCTGTGGAAGAAGGTCATCATGATTTAGGTAAATTTAGAAGGTTACAAGACACAGCCCCTAGCGTAAAAGATCTACACAAATAAAACGGTACAGTTTTTATGAAATATTTTGTAATAGAGCCTCACATAAACTATACTAGCTTTTCATATTATTCTACCTTTGTTAATGAGTTATGTAAAAATGAAAATACAGTTGTTTCTACTGACACAAAATCTTTAAATGAGTTTTGTCTAAAATCAGATAAATCAGATTGTATATTTTTAGGTTTAGGGTTCTTTGACAACCCTAAGTCTTTTTGTAATAATTATTTTACTTCTTTTGCTGAAAGCGACACCTTAAAAGTGACGTACATACATAAGGTAAAAAACGAATACCAAGAAAAAATAAATTTCTGCAAAGCTCATAAAGTAGATTTAATTTTAACATCAACACCCTTAGCCGAAGAAATACAGCAAGACTCTGGAATTCCTACTTTTACATTACCTTATGGAGCTGATCCTGAAGTGTTCTACACTAATCCTAATATAGAAAAAAAATATGATATCAGTTTTAGTGGAGCTATGCATGAAAATAAACATGGGGTACCAGATGAATTAAAAAATATAAGATTTAAAGCTAGGAACATAATAAAAGAAAGAAAAGATTTATCTGTTTTCTGGAATGGGTCTGATAACCCTAGCCAATCTTATAGGATGTCTCAAATAGAGTATGTTGAAAAATTAAACCAGAGTAAAATTTGGTATGCTGCTACCGGGCCTGCTTGGGATATGAATCCTCGTCATTCTGAGATTTTATTTTGTGGAGCTGTTTTACTTACTAATGAAACCCCTAGTGGTTATTATGACCAATGGGAGGATGGATTTAACTGTGTTCGGTACAAAACTGATCTATCTAACCTCAATCAAAAAATAGACGAAGCTTTAAAAAAACAAGAAATTATAACTAAAAATGCATATAATTTTGCATCAGAGAATTTAACCCCTAATAAAATTTACGAAAGATTTAAATGGATAACAAAGCAAAATTCAAAGAAGCTTTAAAACTTATAGAAATAGAGATTTTTTCTTTTTGTAACAGAAAGTGCTGGTTTTGCCCTAATTCTTATGTAGACCGTATTTCCGAAACGACTTTTATGGATGAGGATGTATATCTAGGTTTAATTAAACAGCTTCAAGAAATAGATTACTCAGGAGAGCTAACGTATAGTAGATATAACGAACCTCTTGCCTACCGAGAGGTTATTACAAAAAGAATTAAGCAGGCTCGGGAGATGCTGCCTAACGCAACTTTAAGAACAAATACTAACGGTGATTACGTAACTCGAGACTATATAGAAGAGCTTTGTGATATAGGTTTAGACCAATTATGGATTCAGCAATATTTAGCAAACGAGGAAAGGTACGAGCATTCCAAAGTTAAAGATAAAATGCTAACCAAACTTGAGAAAATCGGTTTACCTTATAAAAATCTTGTCGATATAGAGGGGTGTAAAATAGAGTATGATCTTTCCCATAAGGACACGACTATCCATCTAAGAGCTAGAAATTTTTCATTAGACGGGTCAAGTCGAGGCGGTATTGTCCCAATTGCAGAAGACTACACAAGAACACAACGATGTCTTCAGCCATTTCATAATATGTATATTGATTACAACGGTCATGTTATGGTTTGCTGCGCTTTGAGATCGGATGTTGAGCCTTATGATGAGGGTAGAATGGGTCATATAAATCAAGGCAAACTGTGGGATGTATATGCTGGTGACTTGTATAAACCTTGGAGAGATCACCATAAAGAAGACGGCCCCAAAGAGGGAGTCTGTAAAACGTGCCGAGATAATGTTAAGCCGTCTTATTTACAATGAAAACAGCAGTACTAATAACAGGTCAGCTTAGAGATTATAGGGTTAATTATCTTAACCATATCAAACACTTGATAGAACCTAATAACGCAGATGTTTTTGTTTACGCCTGTACCCAAAATACTATTCACAGCTGCGGTAAGAGTTTAGACCAAAAATATTATAGAACTGCTCATTATAGCAAAGATGAGATAATTGATAATGTAAGTGAAATATATGGCAATCATTTAAAAGTAATTCAGGTAGATGACAACGAGAAGTTAACAGAGGATGATTTTGGAACTCTTGGGTACTTTAGAACAAGAATGCAGAATCAGATAGATAATATACGTAACGGTTATGAGATTGCGAAAGCTTACGGAGAATATGACGTCATTATTAGATGCAGGCCTGATAACTCTATGTATCTGAAGCCTGTTATCGTAACAGATTATTCTTTTACTGATAATAAAATTTACAGCACTGTCTTCACACCGTCAGGGCATAGAGATTTATGTTTTTTTGCAATGTCTAATCCTCAAACTTTTGAGAAATACTGCTCTTATGAATATCTTAAAGGGGAAGATCCGAACAGAACAGATAGTAATTTTTTATGCACAGAGCATGCTTGGGAAGGTTACCTTATGCAAAATGGGGTAGATGTTAAGTACGTGCCCGATATATGCAGACCATTTACTCAATTTGATAAAAGTACAAAAGTAGCAGATTTTCCATACAGAAATGAAAAAGAAAAGTTGGTGGACCACCATGGTAACTGGGTAGATCAAGTAACATGAGCAATATCAAACTTAAAACCGATTTAAATTTTTGGCAAGAAGGTCCAACTGTCGAAGTTATGAATGGATGGTGTGGGGACTATAACACTTCAGTAAAAACTTACATAAGAAACGAAATCAAGAACAAAAAAAATATTAAGTTTCTAGATTGTGGAGCTGGCACTTTTTCTCAATATTTTGGTTTTAAAGATAACGGTATAGAGGTCGATTATGCAGCGACTGAAATTACCAAGAAATATATTGAGTATGGTCTATCTAAAAATGTTAATGTAATTGAATGCCCTTTAAACAAAATGCCTTTTGAAGATGATCAGTTTAACATTACATCATGTATTGATGTAATGAATCATCAATCAGAATTTGATAAACATATCAAAGAAATGTTGAGGGTTACAAAAGATGTATTGTATATATCTTTTTTTAAAGATTTTGAAGAAACGGTAGACCCTGATAAAGAGCTTAAAGAAGGGGATATCTTTCGATTACGCAAAGACGACGGACTTAGTCTTCCAGCAACCAAAACCTCTACAGGTATAATAGTTCAACGATTTAACGGTTTAATTTATAATCATTTTAATTTTGAAAAACTTAAAAATTTTTTGGACACGCTTTATATCGATTTTACTTTTCATGAATTTGAAGATCAAGTTTACCTTTTAAAAATTATTAAAAAATGACGAATCAGCCTGTCATAAGAATAGATTTCACCGTAGGTTTTGGAAATAACTTGTTCCAATTCGTGTATGCTAAATTATTAGCGGAGAAAATTGGTGCAAAAATTTATATTCTTCCTCCATTTACTGACTATTTTGGTTTAACAGCTCTAGACCTTCTGGTTTCTGATGAAACTTACGAAAATGTGACACCGTACTTTTCTGATGAGATTTTCAAAAATACTTTACCTTTAAAGCATGTTAATACGGAAGAGCAAGCGAAACGGGTTCTCGAGAACCCGGAGAATTGTAATTACCTACTAAACGGGTACTTTGAAGATTATACCTTATACGAAAACGACCTTGAGAAAATTAGGTCTTGGTTTATAGCTCCACCACTGAAAGATAAAGATAATGCTGTAATACATTTAAGATTGGGGGACAGACTTTTCATACCTTCTACTTATCAGGAAGAAGCTTTATTAACTTTTGAAAGGTATAAAAATGGATTAGATCAAATGGATTTTAAAAAACTTTATATTGTATCAGATCTTCCGCACTGGCGAAAGTTTAACGATTCTGAACTACTCGGTTTTAGGTACCACACCAAACTTTCAGAGAATACTCTAGAGATGTCTGCTAAAGCCGCTAGTTATGTCAACGAGCTGGTTGATAAATTTTCTAGTAATTATGAAGTTGTTTTCTCTAAAAATGTAATTGATATTGACTTTTACAAAATTATGACTTATGATAAAATACTATTCGGGTATAGTACTTTTGCATGGTGGGCGGCTACGCTTAGTAACGCTTCTCAAGTAGGCGTATTTGGTCCTTGGAGACCATGGAAAAAAGAGGGAAATAAAAATTTAGGAAATACAAATTACCCCGGATGGTTTAAGTGGCAGTAAAATTATGAAACATATAGTAACAGGAGGAGCTGGGTTCATAGGTTCAGCTTTGGTAAAAAAACTTGTAGCACAAGGTCATGAGGTCGTAGTTATAGACGATCATTCTTCTTCTGGCGGAGAACTCCTTAACGAAAATTCTTTAAAATCATCAGTTAAAACAGTTTGTGGAAATATATCTCACATTAAAACACAAACAGGCTTGCACGAAAAACTCCTAGACGCTTTTGAAGGTGTCGATACTGTTTTTCATCTAGCAGCAAAAGCTAGAGTCCAGCCATCTATTAAAGAACCTGTTCATTTTAACGCTACCAATGTAGAGGGAACTCTAAATATGCTAGAGTATTCACGTAAAGCTAAAGTTAGAAGGTTTGTATTTACTTCTTCCTCATCTATTTATGGCAATACAGAAATTATACCTACTTTAGAAGACACCCCTACTAACCCATTAAGTCCTTATGGTTTACAAAAGTTAATTGGAGAACAGTATTGCCAATTATATTCTAGAATCCACAACATGGACACTGCTTGTCTGAGGTATTTTAACGTGTACGGAGAAAATGCTCCGACTTCAGGCGCTTATTGTTTAGTTATAGGTAAATTTATTCAACAAGCTAGAGAAGGTAAAAACTTGACCATCTATGGTAAAGGTGATCAGAAAAGAGATTTTACATACTTGAGCGATGTTGTAGACGCTAATATATTGGCTTCAAATTATACAAGTAAATTTTCTGGAGAGGCTTTTAATATAGGTAACGGTGATAACAGAACAGTACAGCAGATTGCAGACGTATTTAAAACTCCATGTGACTATTTACCCGAAAGACTAGAACCAAAAGAAACTCTAGCTTGTAACGAAAAAGCAAAAAAAGTTTTAGGTTGGAAACCTACAGGTGATGTTTTAAAATGGTTAGAAGGTTATTTACCAACTATACTATAAGTACATGAAAATATTTTTAGCAGGACATAACGGGCTCGTAGGGTCAGCTATCATGAGAAGGTTAGCTAAAGAAGATGTAGAAATTATTTATGCTAATAAGCACAGTTTAAATTTGTTAGATCAACGGGCTGTCGGTTATTTCTTTGAAGCTAACAAACCAGATGCAGTGATCGATGCTGCTGCAAAAGTTGGAGGTATTCATGCGAACAATGTTTACCCTGCTTCATTTATTTATCAAAATTTACAAATTCAGAATAATATCATTAATAGTGCTTATGAGAATAATGTCAAAAAATTAATTTTTCTAGGAAGTATTTGTATTTATCCAAAATTTGCGGAACAGCCAATTAAAGAAGAGTATTTATTGACCTCTCCTCTTGAACCTACAAACGAACCTTATTCTGTTGCTAAAATAGCAGGGATTAAAATGTGTCAAAGTTATTATCGAGAGTATGGTTCTGATTTCTTTTCTTTAATGCCTACCAACCAGTATGGCCCCAATGATAATTTTCACCCTGAAAACTCTCATGTTTTACCTGCTCTTCTCCGCAGGTTTCATGAAGCTAAAAGAGATAACGTTTCATCTGTAGAGGTGTGGGGTACAGGTAAAGCTAAAAGAGAATTTCAATATGTTGATGATCTTGCAGATGCTTGTGTTTTTGCTTTAGAGAATGTAACTTCTGATGATATTTACAAAAACGGGTTAACCCATTTAAATGTTGGAACTGGAGAAGAAATATCTATTGAGAAACTCGCAAGGAAAATTGCATCAGTAGTAGGATATGAAGGTGATATAACTTTTCAAACTGATAAACCTGACGGTGTTTTAAGAAGAGTAGGAGATAACTCAAAAATTCATAAGTTGGGATGGTCTCATAAATACAGTTTGGACGAGGGGCTAGATTTGACTTATAATTGGTATAAAGAAAATGCCTAAAAGAGTTTTAGTTACCGGTATTACCGGCCAAGATGGTTCCAATATGGTTGATTACCTTTTGGAAAATACTGATTGTCTTGTCTATGGGATGAGCCGAAGGTCATCTAATATAAATTTGGACAACTGTTCTACTTTTATAGACAATGAAAGATTTCAATTAGTTTATGGCGATTTAACTGATGGATTTTCTCTAGCCAAGTTAGTCCAAGAAATACAGCCAGACTATTTTATTAATTTTGCTGCTAACTCTTTTGTTGGATGTAGTTGGGACATGCCAGAGCATGTCATGGACACAAATGCTGTAGGAACAGTTAGATGCTTGGAAGCTATTAGAAGATTTCAACCTAAATGTAAATTTTATAGCGCCGGAAGCTCAGAAGAGATGGGGGATGTAGATTATGTCCCACAGGATAAAGATCATCCGCCTAAACCTAGAAGCCCTTATGGAGTCTCAAAAGTTGCTTCTAGATTTATTGTAAAAGTTTACAGGGAATCTTATGGTATTTTCGCAGTACATGGTATTCTTTTTAACCATGAGGGTATCAGGAGAGGGGAAGAGTTTGTAACAAGAAAAATTACCAAAGGTGTAGCTCGTATATATAAATCCTTACTTGACGGTAAAGATTTTAAACCTTTATCTCTTGGTAATACTGATGCTAAACGAGACTGGTCAGACTCTGAAGATTTTGTTGATGGAGTTTGGCGCATGCTTAATCAGCCAGAGCCTAAAGAGTACATTTTGTCCAGTAATGAGACACACACTGTTAAAGAGTTCGTAGAAGCTGCTTTTTCAGAAGTAGGTATTGAAGGTTCTTGGCAAGGTGAAGGGGTAAATGAAAAATATATTTCTTCAGAAAATGGCGTGTTAGTCGAGGTAAACGAAAAATATTATAGGCCAGCCGAGGTAGATTTACTTTATGGAGACTCAACCCCCGCAAGGGAGGAGATAGGATGGTCCCCTAAAATATCTTTCACAGATTTGGTCTCCAGAATGGTCAAAAAAGACGTTGAGCTTTCTCAATAATTTTTTCTTGACTTCCCGCCTTACTTGTACGACCATGTAGTCATGGCCGCAAAACGGAAACGTAAACCTACTTTAAATCAGCTTATCATTAATAAGCTTTTGGATGAGCCTAAAGCCATCTGGAAAAATAAAGGTATCGTTTCAAGAGAAATGGGCTTCACTAAGAAGTTGATAGAAAAATATCCATTAGAAGCGTTTTGGAAAGCTCTTCCTCTTAAATTTAGTGCTGAAAGTCTAGCTTGGTATATTTCTCCCCAAGGGTGGACTTATTTAAAAGTAGAGTATGCTAAATTTTCCATGGAGGTAAAAGGTATTGACAAACATGATATTTCCGATTCTAAGTTCGGAGAAAATAAAATAATTTCCAAGAAAACAAAAACAATAGAAGAGTTCTTAAAATATGGCACCAAAAAAGAAAATAGTTGAGGGGTTTAACCCAGTAGATCAGATTCAGTCTTACTTAAAAGACCACAAAGACGAGCATTTTAATTTCGAAGAAGCTCCTAGTTATGTAGTTTCTAGTGGAAGTCTTTTGTTAGATAACGAGATGTCTGGAGGGTTAAGACCCGGCGTAATCAGAGCTTCTGGTATTTCTGAAGGAGGTAAAACATCAAATGCTCTTTCATTCGCTCGCAACTTCCAGAAAACCCTAGATAAAGGAATGGTAGTTTATATTAAATCTGAGGGTAGACTTTCTCCAGACATGATAGCTCGTTCAGGGGTTGATACGTCACCTGAAAAATGGTTTGTTTATAAAAGTAACATTTTTGAAAGCGTTCTTCAGTTAATGAGGGAGCTTATCATGAATAACCCCACAGATCACAAATACTTTTTTATCATTGATTCTATGGATGCAATGGTACCTAAAAAAGATATGGACCGATCTTTCGAAGATTCTGACAAGGTAGCAGGAGGCTCAGTATTAAGTTCTAATTTCTTAAAGAAGATGGCTCTAGGACTTTCAACAAAAGGTCACATCTGCTTTATGATTTCTCAGGTCAGAAGTAAAGTTAGTGTTAACCAATATGAAAAAACTGACCCTAACTTAACGAACGCTTCAGGCGGGAATGCTCTTCTCCATTATTCAGATTGGATTCTAGAGTTTCAACAAAGATTTAAAGGGGATTTAATTCCAGCTAAATCTGATAAACCTGAAGGCCATTACTGTAAGGTAATATTCAGAAAGACAGCTAATGAAAGGACCGGGACTGTAGTCCGTTACCCTATTAAATATAGAAGAACAGACGGTAAAAGTATTTGGGTAGAGTATGAAGTTTTACAGTTCATGATGGAATGGGACATGGTTGATGTGAAAGGCCCTTGGATTATTATTAATGAGTCAATTATTGAAGAACTTAAAAAAGCCGGTATAGAGATGGAATCCAAACATCAAGGAGTAGACAACTTTAGAAAATATTTGGAAAAAAATACAAAAGGTTGCCAGTACTTGTTTGAAAAATTCAGAAATGCTTTATCTCCTACTGAGTGAAACTCTACGACATTAGTGGAAAACTTGTAAATAAAGGGGTAACGAAGTATCGAGTAAAATGGGAGAAAGAATGTAGATCTAAATTTCAATACAACGTAAAACAGTTTTTTAAAACGTTTTGGTATGGTCAAGTTTGTTATGAAGAGTTTCCAGTATATGGAACTAGAATGAAGGTGGATTTGGTAAATATGACCAAAAGAATAGCTGTTGAAAGTCAAGGCGATCAGCATGAATCTTTTAATAAATTTTTTCACAATAATTCTAGGGCTAATTACTTAAGATCAATGACAAGAGATCATGACAAAAGAATATGGTTAGAAAACAATGATTTTAAAATCATAGAGATTTTTGAAAAAGAGGTAAACTTACTGTCAAAAGAGTATATTCTAGATAAGTTTGGAATAGATATTTAAAATAGTGTAATATTTTGATATAAATGAGTAAAAAAGAAAGCACTAGAATACCAGAGCCACTTCTGGATCAAATTAGTGAATGGTCTTGCGGGGGGTTTATGCTGTTTAACTTTGATGAAGAAGGTAATCCACAGGTCTACTCCAAAGTGGAGAGCGAAAAAAACGCTATGTCGTTGCAATACCTTGTGAATCATTGGACTCAGGCTATGGAGTCTATGAATTCAGACGCTTTTATTAACAATATGACTGGCTCGTTCTCAGAAGACCCAGAAGAAGGATACGAAGAAGGATACGATGATGAGTGATACAAATATTAACGAATACTACCCCAAAGAAGAGGTGCCACCAGTAACTTTAACAGCAGGAGAATCTTTAAAACCTCAAGTTGCAGCCCCAGATAAAGAAAAGGAAGTCGTTAATGACTCATTATCTTTAGAGGAAGGGATTGATGATTTAGGTATTGATTTACCTGATATCCCACTTCCTGATGATGACCCAATTGAAGATTCTATTAAAGATGAATTTGACGATGCGGCATTTAATTTTGCTATAGTAGGTGTAGGTCAGGGAGGTTCCAGATTGGCAGAATCTTTTTGGAATTTAGGATATCGTCGAGTAGGTATTATTAATACAGCTCAACAAGATCTTTCTTTAATTAAAATACCTGAAGCTAATAAACTTTTAATTGGCGATGGAGGAGCTGGTAAAAATCCTGACGCGGCTGATGAAGTTTTTAGGACTCGTTATGAAGATATTCTAGATTTTCTTAAAAAGACTTTTGGAAACGGTTATGAAAGAGTATTAGTTTGTGCAGGAGCTGGTGGAGGAACCGGCGCTGGAGGGGTATCTCGCGTTTTAGAAATTTGTCATGATTTAAATCAATCTCTTGGAAAAGAAACTAAGGACACTGACGCTAAAGTCGGCTGTATTCTAGCTTTACCCACGAAAGGTGAAGGTATTAAAGTTCAGGAGAATGCAAAGAAAACTACATTGAAAGTATTAGATCTCCAAAAAGCTGGAGTTATTTCACCTTTAGTTATTTTAGACAATGAGAAAATTAAACAACTTTACCCCAAATTGAGTATCAATCAATTCTGGAGTACGGCAAATAGTAGTATTTGCGCAGTTTTTCATCTATTTAACAAAATTTCAGCTAAGGAATCCGCATATACCACCTTTGATAAAGCTGATTTAGACACGATTTTTTCCTCTGGAATCATTATGTTTGGAGCTACTCCTGTAAAAGACACTAGTGAAACAGGTATATCTTATGCAGTTAGAGATAATTTGCGTAAGAATATTCTTGCAGGGGTAGACGCTTCTACAGGTAACGTAGCAGCTTGTGTTATTATTGGTGATAAATACTCTCTTGATAACATCCCTCAGTCCAGTTTAGAGCATGGGTTTGAGCAGTTGAGTCGGATGATGGGATCTAACTCAACAGTGCATAGAGGGATCTATGCTGGGGCCAAGAAAGGCATGGCAGTTTATACTGCGATAGGAGGTCTTCAAGCTCCTGATAATTTGTTTGACTATTTCTTTAAAGTCGATAGAGTATACAAGTGATACAGGTACTCTAAAAATTAAAAAATAAAGTAAATGCCAATATACTCTAATCAGGTCGAGCACCATGTGCTCGGCGGACTGCTTAAACACCCTGACGTCCTCCCTGACATTGACTCTTTTGTAAATGTTGGTGACTTCTATAACGAAGTTCATCAAACAATTTATTGTGTTTTACGAGAATCTATTCTTAATGAGGATAAAATAGATAAAGTCCTAGTCGGTACAAAAATATCCAATTTGGGTATTTCATCGAAAGATGATATAGAAATATATGATTACATAAACACCCTGTATCACACCTCGATAACAAAAAGCGGAGTAGAAGAAGCCTGTAAAGAACTGGTCAAGTTTAGGATTAGAAGAGAACTTAGTGAAACCGCTGATAGAATTAAAGATCATGTTACTAATTCTTCTTGTGAGACTCTAGAGGAGATAATTTCTAAATCTGATTCCATCTATGGTGAGAAGGTTACTACATACTCTTTTGAAGATGACCCGCAAAACGTTTTTGATGATCTCGAATACCTAATTGAAGAAAGGGGTAATAACCCTGTAGATGATACAGGTCTACCGACTCCATACAGTGAGTTTAATCGACTTTTTGGGGGTCTACGAGATGGGAATGTTTATGCTATCGTCGCCAGACCCGCTCAAGGTAAAACTACATTTATAAATGATATATGTTTAGGTGCTGCTGTTAAGGCTGACATACCTGTTTTGGTTCTTGATACTGAAATGACTACTCAAGAAATCCAATTCCGCATGGCTGCTGCAAATACTGGAGTTCCTCTGTGGTATCTTGAAACAGGTAAGTTTAGAAATAATAAAGAGATGGAAGCTAAAGTTCGAAAGTACTTCGCTACCATAAAGTCTCATAAATATTTTCATTACCACGTAAAAAATAAAAATGTTGATGAAATTTGTGCTTTAATTAGAAGGTGGCACATGAAACATGTAGGTAGAGGCAATAAATGTATTATTGCTTACGATTACGTAAAACTTACAGGAGAAAAAGTAAGTCAAAGTTGGGCAGAGCATCAGGCTATCGGCGAAAAGATTGATAAACTTAAACGAATAGCTGAAGAAATAAATGCTCCTTTAATCACTGCTATGCAAATGAATAGAGCTGGAGAGAGTCATAATAGAAGTTCTAGCAATTTAGTAGATGACAGTTCTGCAATTGCTCTTTCTGATAGGCTCCAATGGTTTGCTAGCTTTGTTGCGATCTTTCGGCGTAAAACTATTGATGAGATAGCTTTAGACGGAGAAAGGTTTGGAACTCATAAACTCGTTCCTCTTAAAACTAGATTTCAAGGGAAAGATGCTGCGGGTCATCAAGATTTAATTAGGCGGACTGTTCTTGAAAATATAAACGGAAGAGAAGTGGAAAGTGAAAAATTAATAAACAATTTTTTAAATTTTTCTGTGTCTAACTTTAAAGTAACGGAGCAGGGGTCTCTCGAAGACATTATAAGATTTGAATCTCAAAATTTTGATATACAATCTGGTAACAACAGTGATACTGGACTATTGATATGAGTGATAGCGTAAAGGATATACTTACCCAAATTGGCTACACGTTACGAGATTGCGGAAACGAATATAGAGCTAAACCTCTTTATCGAGATTCAGATAACCATAATGTTTTGTGTATTAAAAAAGACACCGGGGTATGGTTTGACTTTAAAGAAAACAAATATGGGAAACTGGAAGATCTAGTAAAGCTGACTTTAAACCTTAAGGATGTTTCTGAAGCTAAAGACTTCATAAAAAATAAGTTTAACTATCAGGCCCCAAAAGTTAGTAAACCTAAGGTAAAAAGTCAATCTTCCTACAGAACTGATAATTTAAGTAAAATTTATCCAGAATACACATACTGGGAGAACCGGGGGATAGATAAAAGGACATTGGAAGTCTTTGAAAGTGGGGTTATGAAAGACGGTAAATTAAAAGGTAGATACGTATTTCCAATTTTTGATAAATTAGATCGACTAGTGGGCTGCGCTGGTAGAGACGTTACAGGGGGAAGCGCTATAAAATGGAAACTTTTGGGAGAAAAAAAGTTTTGGGTATACCCTTTCAAGTATAATCAAAATCATATCAAGGAGTCTAAAAAAGTTTTTCTGGTCGAGAGTATCGGTGATATGTTAAGCCTGTGGGAGGCTGGTATAAAAAATACCTTGGTTTTGTTCGGGTTAAATGTTTCATCTAAGATTAAACAAATATTAATTATGTTAAACTTGGAGAAAATATACATCTGCCTGAATAATGATGAGAATGGAGCTGGTAATACAGCTTCCCAAAAAGTCTACTCCAATCTTTTGAACCATTTGGACACAAATCAAATTTCTATAGAACTGCCAACTAAAAATGATTTTGGCTGTATGAGTAAGAGTGAAATATTAAAATGGAAAAATCAAATAAACCCGTAAAGGAAAAAATTCTTTCAGCGTCTAGGATTAAGACCCTTGAAACTTGTTCTTGGTCCTATTGGTGTAATTATCATTTAAGAGTCCCTCAGAAACAAAATGAGGGCGCTTTACGAGGAACCGTATGCCATCTAGCGTTTGAGATGCTTGTGAAGCCCAAGCATAAAAAACATTTTACCAAATTAGTTAAAAGCGGTTCTATTAAAAGCGATCCAGCTATCTTAAGGTTAGTCTTGAAGCACCTAACCCAAATGGAAAGAGCTTATGATCTTCCCATGACTAATGAAGAAAATTTTAATCTAGTTGATGAAATGATTCTTGTAGGTTTAAATTGTGATTTCTTTGGAAAAGGCGGTAAGGTGGACAAACCCGAGCACGAATTCTTACTAGAGAGCAAAGACCCCGAATACAAAGTTAGAGGATTTATTGATAAGCCGATAGTTTACAAACGCGGAAAAAAGATTAAAATTGTAGATTATAAAAGCAGTAAATATAAGTTCAGGGGGGAGGAGCTCCATTCAAATATCCAAGCAATGGTTTACACCTTAGCCTCAAAGAAAGAGTGGAAAGGACTTAAACCTATGGTAGAGTTCCAATTTTTACGTCACCCCAAACAACCTCTTCAGCAATTGGAGTTTACCGATGACCAGTTAAAAGGTTTAGAATACTATCTGGCGCATACCTTCTCAATTGTAAACAATTTCACTGAAGAAACCGCTAAAACTAATTACGCAGCCGATACAAAGAAAAATTCTTGGATGTGTAAAATAGGTAAGTGGAGATGCCCGTATTTAGACCCTTATGATTACTTTGTTATTGTCGATAAGAGCGGAAAAGAAATTAACAAATCCTTTAAGAAGAAGGACTTGGAAAAAAAACTTTTACCTGAAGAAGGGCAAAAAATAGAGGAGAGAAAATACGATGGATGTCCTCGTCACAAACATCCAAAAGTTACAAACAATATCCTTGACATGTTTTCATGATTTCATTAGAATTGGTCGCATGGAAGAAATAGTTCCTCTTTTTAAAAGTCATTGTAGTTTAGGTAGGTCAATACTAACCTTAGAAAAACCAGAAGATGAAAAAAATTCAGAAGTCAGTGATTCCATATTCGATATAGCTCAAGAAGATAACCTAAAAGAAATTTTTCTTGTCGAAGACAGTATGACAGGTTTTTTGCAAGCGTATACTAATTCACAAGCTTTAGATTTAAAGTTAATTTTTGGTTTACGTTTAACATTCTGCCCAGACTGTTTGGAGAAATCGGAAGAAGGAAGAAAGAACTCTTATAAAAATGTAATTTTTGCACGTAATCACCAAGGGTACAAACAGTTAATTAAAATTTATACTTATGCTGCTCAGGAAGGTTTTTACTATGAACCTAGAATTGACAATCAGAAGTTTAAAGAGTATTATACTGAAGACTTGGTGGTTGGGGTTCCTTTTTACGACTCTTTTCTTTACGTAAATAAATACACAAATTCACATTGTGTACCTGACTTTTCTTTTTGTGATCCTGTGTTTTTTTTAGAGGATAACGATGTATTGATAGATCAGGATTTATCTGCTTCTGTGTTAAATTTTTGTGAGGATAAGTATGAAGTCATTAAATCTAAAAGTGTTTATTATAAAAACGAAAAAGATTTCGGAGCTTACTTAACTCATCGATGTATAAGTAAAAGGACATCGCTTGAAAAACCTAATTTTGAAGGAATGTGTTCAAATGAATTTTCTTACGAGAGCTACAAAAGGCAAGTAAATGGATAGTCACTTAATAAGATTCCAAGAGAAGAAGTTTTTATTTTTAGATTTTGAAACCTTTAACCTAAACCTTAACTGTGAATTTAATTTACCATGGCAAGTAGCCACTCTTCTTATTGAGACAAAAAAAGATGACAATGGTAATTTAAGAAATTATGAAATAAATCGTCAAGATTTGCATCTAGAATGGGACACAGACCTAAAGATAAGTGCTGATGCAAGACGTATAACTGGATACTCAGAAACAAGATTTAAGCAGAAATGCATTGCTCAGGAAGAGGCATTTAAAGTTATTTATGAGCTTTGTGAAAAATGTGATTATATCGTGGGTCATAATGTTCTGGGGTTTGATATATTTTTATTAAGAGATTGGTACAAGTTTCATGGAAAGCCTTATAAGCATTTACCTTTCAAAGTTATAGATACTCTTTCTTTTGGGAGATCCCTAGCTATAGATTCGAGTTTCGAAAAAAGCGGTAGTTCACTTTTTGAATTCCAAATGAAGATGCTGAGTGTCAGAAAAAAAGGTCTTAAAACAAGTCTGGGAGCTTTAGGTAAAGCTTACGGCATTGAGCACGATTACGCTAAACTGCATGATGCTTTAGTAGATCTTGAGCTCAACTTAAAAGTTTGGAATAAAATTAAACAACAGATAGATTTTTAATCAAACTTGCTAGCTTCTATAATTACATATGGCTAGTTTAGACTTTGTATACGATATAACAGACAAACTTGAAGAAGACAATATAGAGTACATCGTACTCACTCTCCAAGAAGGTAAAGAAACAGATACAGTAAATATATTTTACAGTACGAAACCAGAGTCGAAAGACTCTATACTAACAGCCCTCGAGAAGCTCACAAAACTTATAAAAGAGAATGACGGTAACGACTCACCAAAAAAAAGAAGACGCCGGAAAAAACCTTAAATTTTCAAGCAGGTTTGAACCTTTAGATTTACCTTTGCATGGTGTTCGGCTCCCACAGTTTAAAATTGAAGATAAACATTTTAAAGAATACGAGATAGATAAGACTGTTACAAATTTAGAGTTTTTGAGACGTCTGTGTACAAAAAGGTTTAAAGTTTTAGGACTGGATAAAAAAGATAACAGTAAGGAGTATGTCGACAGAATGAAAAGGGAACTCACGCTTATCAAAGAGCTTGGTTTCGTTGATTACATGCTTCTTGTTTGGAAGGTCGTTAAATTTTGTAGAGATAAAGATATCCCTTTAGGGCTGGGGCGTGGATCAGCAGCCGGGAGCTTAACCCTTTACTTACTGCATGTTACATCTATTGACCCCATTAAATATGACTTACTATTTGAGAGGTTTGTTTCTAAAGCTAGAGCTAAGAAAAACGTAGTTGATGGAGTGACCTATTTGGATGGGGATTTAATGTGCGACGTAGATATTGATGTATGTTACTATCGGAGGCAGGAAATCTTAAAATACCTTAAAGAAGAATTCTCAGGATATAGTTCTAAAATTCTTACATTAAACACTCTCTCAGGAAAGCTAGTCATGAAAGAGTGCGGTAAAGTAGTGTCTGATAAGAACGAAACTGAAATGAATCATGTTTCAGGTATGATTCCAAAGGTTTTCGGGCAGGTTATGGATATTGCGGAAGCTAGAGAAGAAGTAGAAGAGTTCGATAAGTGGTGCAAGGAAAACCCTAAAGTCTACAAAATAGCTCAAAAGATAAAAGGTTTAATTAAAAATAAAGGAGTCCACGCTTCGGCTGTAATGCTTTCTTATGAGAAAACCTTGGATAGCTGCCCCTGTGAGTTAGACTCGTCCAAAGAGCCTGTTTCCACTTTTGAGGCTAATTGGGTTAATAAATTTAACGTTAAGTTAGATGTATTAGGACTTAGAACTTCTTCTGTGGTTTCTGAATGTTGTAAAACTCTTCGAGAATCTCAAGGTTTGGATATATATCCTGAAACTATTGATCTAGATAACACTGAAATATACGAGCTATTAAATGCAGGCATGCAGGAAGGTCTACCTAATGGTTTATTCCAAATTGAGGGAGATTTAGCTACGCAAACGTGTCTCAAAGTCAAACCTAAGACATTTGAACATTTAAGTGCTGTTTTAGCATTAGCTCGCCCGGGGGCTATGGATTACATTGACCAATATGCTGAATATGTAAACAACGATACATACGATCCTATTCATGAGTTTTTTAATGACATTCTAGGAAAAACTGGAGGTATCGCTTTATATCAAGAGCAGTTAATGGCAATGGCTCATAAAATTGGATTTACCCTTGATGAGGCGGAGGTATTAAGACGTATCGTCGGTAAGAAAAAAGTTTCAGAAGTCCGAAAATGGAAAAAGAAGATTAGGGATAAAATAAAACAAAAAGGTCTAGATAAAGAAATCGGAGACGTTTTGTGGAAAGTTCTAGAGGATTCAGCTAATTATTCTTACAATAAATCTCATTCAATTTCTTACGCTGCTCTAACTGCTGCAACAGCTTACTTAAAATTTAAATACCAAAAAGAATTTTATTTGTCACTATTAAAGATGACAAAATTCGAACCTAAACCCTTGGAGGAGATATCCAAGATATCAAGAGAGCTTAGGATAAAAGGAATAGAACTTCTGGGGCCTAATTTGCTTAAGTCAGAAATGGATTTTTCCATTGAAGGCGAAAATATTAGATTCGGACTCACTTCAATTAAAGGGATAGCGGAAAAGTCTATACAGAAATTAGAATCTTTCAAAGATAAGTATTCTAGTAAATTTGATGTTTTTCAAGGTGCGGGTGAAGCTGGTATAGGAGTTGGAATTCTTTCGTCTTTAATTCAAGCTGGAGCTTTAGACGGCAACGTGAAAGAGCCTAGAAGTAAGCTCGTAGCCGAGGCTCAATTATGGAATATTCTCACTAAAAGAGAGCGAGGTTATGTTTTTGACATTGCTGATCAATATGATTATGGGTTGGCAAAGATAGTGCATGTACTTTACGAAGAGCTGAAAGATATAAAAGGTAAGCCTATCATAAAGGAGTCTCGAATGGAAACGATTAGAAAACATTTTGAGCCTTACAGAGAGATTTACAACAAGAATAAATCGAATGAAGATTTTGCAAACTGGTACTATGAGAACATTCTCTTAGGATATACCTATGGGAAAAGACTTAAAGATGTTAGCCCCGAATATAGCCACCTTACAACCATTGAGGATTCCTTGAATGAGGTTGAAGGATCTACTGTTACCTTCATCGGGACGATTGAAGATACGTTTAAAAGCAAAAGTAAGAAAGGCACTCCTTACTTTAAAATGACAATTAAAGATGAGACGGCCGAATGCAACGCTATGATTTTTACTCAGAAAAAGAAAGACAATATCGAGATATGTAAAAATTCAAACAATGGAGACTTGCCAAAGAAAGGTAATATTGTTATAGTAAAAGGATCAGTCAAAGAAGGTAATACGGTGTTCGCAAGCAAAGTTAAAGTCCAAGATCAAAAGATTTACATGAAGTTAAGTCAGTTAAAAAAGTAAACAAACTTAATTTCTCAACCCCAACCCCCCTAAATTAGTAAAGTATTATGTTACAATTCTATAAACCTAACCCAAAAAACACAGGCGCAGCCTGCTCATTCTCTTACAATAAAAAAGATAAAGCAGTATGGGTCAATTTCGTAAAACAATCGAGCTGGAATGGCGATAGCAAAACTGGAACTTTCAGAGGATCAGGGCCAGATAAAAAAGCTAACTCTAAATTTAATATGACTGAGGTAGCTGGTCTGGTTCACGCTATAGAGACTTCTGGTGAGTATAGTAATTACCATGGTAATAGAGAGAGGAATACTAAATTTACATTTTGCCCTTATATGCAAAACGAGAAGCAAATTGGATACAGTTTTAAATTAGCTCAAAGTAATTCGGCCGATGGAACAAACAAGTCTTTTCTCATTGGGTTTAAGTTCGAAGAAGGTCGTCTTCTCAAGCAGTTCCTTCTGACAGTAATTAATAATTACTCTCTCGAATCTATTGAGCAAAGCCAATACGGAAATTCTAACGACTACAATAAAGGATCAAATAATTACAATAAAAATCCTGATCCAGTTCAGAAAAAAGTAGAAAAAGCTGCTTCGGCTGCGGATAATAATCACAGTGGAAACACTGATGATATCCCGTGGTGATGAAGAAAAAAGTATTATTTCAAACTGATTCTAGTTTAGCTAAAACGGGCTTTGGCAGAAATGCTAAGGCCCTTTTGTCTTATCTATATAAAACAAAAAAATATGAAATAGTGCAGTATTGTTGCGGTACTGATTATTCTAACCCTAGCTTGCAAGCTACGCCTTGGAAGTCTATTGGCACTTTACCAAGTGATCCAGCCGAAAGAAGCCGAATAGGTCAAGACGCTGGGCAGGCTAGGTTAGCTAGTTACGGAGGATATTTAATTGATAAAGTTATCAAAGAGGAAAAACCAGATTTCTATTTTGGTGTTCAGGATATTTGGGGAACTGAGTTCGCAATCGATAAACCTTGGTTCAAAAAAATAAATTCTGTTATCTGGACCACCTTGGATTCATTACCTATTCTACCATCAGCAGTTAAAAACGCTCCTAAAATAGAAAATTATTGGATATGGAGCTCTTTTGCAACGAAAGCTCTTAATGAAATGGGTCATAAGCATGTTAAAACAATGCATGGCTGTATTGACACTTCTAATTTTTATAGATTATCAGATGAAAAAAGATTAGAGTTGAGAAAAAATAACAATATAGAAGAAGATGCTTTTATAATTGGGTTTGTTTTTAGAAACCAGCTTCGTAAATCTGTACCCAACCTACTGGAAGGTTATGCAAAATGGAAAAAAGATAACAAGCCAGAACGCAAAACTTACCTACTTTTACACACGTATTGGAAAGAAGGGTGGAATATTCACTCTTTGGCTAAAGAATACGGGATTCCAGTAGATGAAATTTTAACAACTTATGTTTGTAAAAAATGCTCGGGTTATCAAGTAAAACCTTACGCAGGAGAAGATCAAGTATGTCCAGCTTGTTATCCTGAAAAAACTCAAATAACTACGAGTGTAGGGTTCGGAGTTTCCGAGCAGCAGTTAAATGAAGTATATAATTTAATGGATGTCTACTGCCATCCTTTTACGAGTGGTGGTCAGGAAATACCTATTCAAGAGGCTAAATTAACTGAGCTAATAACTTTAGTTACAGACTATAGCTGCGGTGAAGAAAGTTGTGAAGAAGGTTCAGCTTCGATACCTTTAAATTGGACAGAGTATAGAGAGCATCAAACGGAATTTAGAAAAGCTTCTACATGCCCTGTGTCCATAGCTTCATCAATTGATAAGGTTTATAACATGACAACCGAAAAGAGAAGGGAAATGGGCAAGCAAGCGCGAGATTGGGCTTATGATAACTTTTCTGTAGAAGTTGTGGGGAAGAAATTCGAAGACTTTATAGATAACACACCTAATAAAAATTATGACTTTAAAGATGAAGACCCCGATCAGCAAAAAAGAAATTTTCCTGATGGGGTAGTTCCTCATGTTGAAAGTGATTCGGAGTGGATTTTATCATTATATAAAATTATTTTAAATACAGATAATCACACAAATGATGAAGGCTACAAAACTTGGATGAACTCTTTAGCCAATAAAGTCCCGAGGTCTCAAGTCGAAGACTATTTTAGAAAAGTAGCTCGAGAACATAATGCTAAATATTTTCCTGTTAAGATAGAAGACTACTTAGATGAAGACGATGAAGGTAAACGTATGATATATGTTATGCCTGAGTCAGAAGTCGATGTTTTTCTTTCAACAGCTCTATTCAAGTCAATAAAAAATAAATACCCTGAATACAACCTGTATGTAGCTACAAAACCTGAAAATTTTTCTATTCTTTTAGGAAATGAGCATGTTCATGCTACTATCCCTTATAATCCTCAGTTTGATAATACTCTCTATTTGGAAGGCGTTGGTGACACAGGGGGTAATTTTGAAATTGCTTTCACGCCACACCTTACTACTCAGAGAGTTAGCAATTATATTCATAATAATAAAGATTTAGTAAATAAAGAATACTTATGCACATTTTAGAATCTTACGCTTTACAAAATGATCTCAAGATAGATTTACCAGAGGTATATGAAAAATATTTCCCCCTCGCTGTAGATAAGTTTATAACTTTAGACACCTCCTCCTTAGAAACTGGAGCAATGATGTATGACTATTGGAATTTAGTCGTTGAATCTTTATCAGGTAGACTTGAAGCTCAAGGAATAAAAATAGTTCAACTAGGCTCTAAAAAATGTCAACCCATTCCGGGGTGTTATTTAACAGTTGGTCAGTGTGATTTTAATCAACGAAGTTATATAATTAAAAGATCTTTACTGCATCTAAGTGTTAATAATGAATCTTCTCATATTGCTTCAGGTTTTAACAAAAAACTTGTAGTCGTTTTTCCTAGAAACTGTTACGTAAATCAATTTAGCCCTTACTGGTCTAAGACTGATGACGTTACTATTTTACAGGGGGAGAGCTCTTTAAAAAAACCTTCCTATAATCCAGCCGAGTCTCCTAAAACAATAAACACGGTCAAACCTGAAGAAATTGTTAAAGCAGTACTTCGAAAGTTAGATCTTTTTGAAGAAAGTGATCCCGATTGGCAATACGAAACTTTAAAAATTGGCGCTTCTTATAATCGCAGAAGAATTGAATCAAATTTAAGTCATTTGATAGACCCTAAACAGCTAGGGGTAGCTTCTATTATAGTTAGAATGGATTTAAATTTTAACGAAGCTAATCTTGAAGAGCAGTTAAAACAAGGACCTTGCTCAATAATTACCAATAAAGCTATAAACAATGAAATTATAGATAAATACCACAAGAGTATACTGGAAATAGTTTACTATATCACTGATGATCATGATCCAGACTTCATTAAAAAAATAAAATCTAAATCTATTAAATATATACTAAGAAGTAGGAAAAGTGATGAAGAAATTAATGACCTTAAATTAGATTACTTTGACTATGGTATAATAACACGAATGGCTCCGAAAGAACAAAATGATTTTAAAGAGCTGAAAGACAAGGACAATTTATTTTATCGATCAAATTATTTTATTATTCATAATCGTAAATTTTATCCAAATACCGCAGCTTTAGCTAGACTAAAACAAGGGGGCGAAGTTTTTAATCACGATCCTCACGAAGTGATTGATGACCCTTCTTTTTGGGAGGATGAAGAGCACTACCATATTTTTAGGAAAAAGTAATTGACTTTAAAACCGTAGCCAAATACTATTATCCCTAATATGGGAACTATGATTAACAAACCGCCTTTGATCGTTAAGCGCAATCAGTATGGGCTTTTAGAGGACGAAAATGTAAAATATGAATTCACTCTTGATGGCAGTGTCAACTGGCGCAAGATGATCAAACCTGAATTTCTTGTTGCTAATAGAGATATAACAGCGGAGACAGATATTAGTAAGCTGGAGGATAGGGAGCTAATTATTTTGCTCGGGGGGCTTAAAGACTTAGCCTCTATTCGTGGGTATACTTCTGTTGAGTACAGGGTCCATAAATCTTCTGCTGAATACGTATGTACTTCTTGTAGAATAACTTGGATACCTAATTTTGAGACTACTGGAGAAGATCCTATTATTTTCGAAGCCATCGCTGACGCACATCTTAATAATACCGAAGGTTTTAGCCAAATGTATTTAGGCGCAATAGCAGAAAATAGAGCTTTCTGTCGTGCTGTAAGGAACTTCTTGCGTATTAATATTGTCGCTAAAGAAGAATGCAAGTCTGTTAAAATCTCAAAACCTATTCCTAGTCAGAACTCTGCTTCACCTGATATCTTTTTGGTTAACCTAATGAAGGATAAAAAAATAGATTTTGCTACAATACAGAGTAAGATGGTAAAAGAATCTGTTGATGGAGCTAGTGAATGGAAGAGCGTTAAAGATATTCCACGAATTAAGATGTTCGAAATCATTGAGAGGATTCAGAAGAAAACTAAAAAATGAAAATAGCAATAATAAGCGGAGGTTTTGACCCAATTCATGTAGGGCATATTGAGTTAATGCAGAAAGCTAGGGAAATTTCTGACGCTTTATTGGTTATAGTTAATAATGATGAGTTTTTGATTAATAAAAAAGGAAAAGCGTTTATGCCTTTTGACGAAAGGGTTAAAATTATACAGTCTATACAATATGTTAGCGGGGTTGTAAAATCTGTTGATAAAGATCAGACTGTCTGTGAAACGTTAAAACAAATTGTAGCCAACTCTAACTTAGACGAAACACTTTTATTCTGTAACGGAGGAGACAGGACTTCCGGTGAAAATACCCCAGAGCATAAATTATGTTTAGAGTTAGGTATTAAACCACAATACGGGTTAGGGGGTAAAGTTCAAAGTAGTAGTTGGCTTGTGAAAGGGTGAAAGTTTATTTGGGCCCATAGCTCAGTTGGTTAGAGCAAGCGACTCATAATCGCTGGGTCGGGGGTTCAAGTCCCTCTGGGCCCACCAAGCTGCTCCGATGGCCGAATGGATAAGGCAACAGCCTTCTAAGCTGTAGATTCTAGGTTCAAGTCCTAGTCGGAGCGCCAAAAATTTAAATTATGGAACAGGAATCATTAAATAAGACATGGTTTGTAGATATTGACGGAACAATAGTCCATCACTACAGTAACCATACGTTAGACGAAGCCATTGAAAAAATGGGAAATGATAGTTTTTTAACTGAGAAACCAATTAAAAAAAGTATAGATTTCCTTAATTCTTTGCCTAAAGGTGATGTAATTGTCTTAACCACAGCAAGAAACACAGAGCACAAACAGCACACGTTAGATATGCTAAGACATTTTAATGTAAGGTATGACAAAATTATGTTTGATTTAGAGTCTGGTCCTCGGTATGTTGTTAATGATATAAAACCAGTAGGAACTGCAGGTAATGACAAACCTATTAAAACAGCTTACGCTATAAATGTTGAAAGAGATAAAGGTATCCAAAGCAAACAGTATGAATGTTAAATTAATTTCATTAACTCAACCTCATGATAGTGATATGAATTGTGAGGATTTAATTGCTTATTGTGCACGAGTAAGTAACCCATCTAATCAAAATAATACTGCTACTGCTCCAAAACTGTTAAAATATTTGATTAAACATCGTCATTGGTCACCATTTGAGATGGCTAGTATGACTTTAGAAATAAAAACCAGTAGAGCGATTGCTGCTCAAGTACTTAGACATCGCAGTTTTAGTTTTCAGGAGTTCAGTCAGAGGTATTCGGTTGCTCAAGAGCTAGAGCCTGTTGAACTAAGACAACAGGCAGTTAAAAATAGACAGAGCAGTACAAGTGAATTTACTAACTCTACTTTTCTAGCAAAAACCAGAGAGCATTTAGCTAAATCTGTAGCCCTTTATAACGAGGCGATTAAGCTTGGAGTAGCAAAAGAGTCTGCTAGGCTGCTGCTACCTCTTACTACCGAAACTACAATGTATATGGCTGGAACAATTCGTTCTTGGGTCCATTATATTGATTTGAGGTCACAGGAAGATACTCAGAAAGAGCATAGAGATATAGCTGTAAAATGTAGAGATATTTTTTGTGAAAATTTTCCTAACATTTCCGAAGCATTGAGTTGGAAAAATGTGTAATTCTAAAAAATGATTGTTGACCTTACATCTCAAATACTAGCGGAAAAAGAGAATAAAACTCTTAATAAACCTTTCCGGACACCCGGCGGTCCCAAAAAGTTCTCTGTTTACGTTAAGAACGAGAAAGGGAATGTCGTAAAAGTTAACTTCGGCGACCCTAACATGGAGATAAAACGCGATGACCCTGATCGGCGTCGAAGTTTTCGGGCTCGTCACAACTGTAGTGATTCGGGACCTAAGACTAAAGCTCGATATTGGAGCTGTAAGATGTGGGAAGCTAAAAAATCAGTAACTGATTACGTTAAAGGGGAATGGAATGGTTCTGATCTGTTTGATCATGATAATTTGCTAACGATTAATCCGAGTTTAGCTTTTACTGATGAGGAGGACACAGAGATAGATGACGGTTGTGGGTGTGGGGGGTGTGGTTGTGAATCTCAAGCAGCTCACAGTATGTCTAAGTATAGTTTTAATAACCCCGGTGAAGCAATGAAAATGGCAAGAAAATTGGGTTTTGATAAAGTTCATACTCATAAACAGGGGGATGATACAGTTTTTATGCCCGGTCCTAGCCATGAAGCCTTAATGAAAAAGCTCAAACAGTCTAAAGGTAGCGACGACGAAGAAATAAATATGATTTCAGCACAGGTTGCTAAATCTATTGATCAGATGGTTGAGCTTCAGGCTATGATTAGAGAGATGCCTCAAGACACCGATTTTGAAGGATGGATTCAGTCAAAGATTACAAAAATATCAGACTATGTAAATAGTGTTCATAGTTATTTAAAGTATTATGACAGTTCTGATGCTTCTCTCTATGAAATGTCAGCAGAAGAATATAAGGAAGTCATGAGTACTGAAGATATACTTGCTGCTAGACCGGGGCCAAAATCAGGAGCTCAGACTCCTTCCAAGCCTAGCGAAAAAAAGAAAGGTTCTTCTAAAAATAAGCCCGGTAGCGCAGGTAAAGGCGGATCTTCTATTACTTTTTCTGAACAGGTACTTAACTCTTTAAAAAATAAAGTCAAAGAACACAACACTAAGAACAAAAAGAAAGTGACTCTTGGCCAACTTAAAAAAGTTTACAGGCGTGGAGCGGGAGCATTTTCTCAATCTCATCGTCCCGGAATGACTCGGGGAGGATGGGCTATGGCTCGTGTTAACATGTTTTTAAAAATGAAACGTGGTGGGAAAGTTAAAGATTCTTACCGAAAAGCAGATGGGGATATATAGTATGAGTAATAAAGAACAGATACAGGATATGATAGAGTCTCTTAGCTCTCTTGATACACAAAGAATGACTGAGGATAATAAAGATGAGGCAGCTTATTTGATTAATGATATAATTATTTCATTAGAGGAATTGATTGACATATGCTAGAGGTCAGCTTATCATACTTTAATGTATGAGTATAGAGCTGAATTAGTTAGAGTAATAGATGGAGACACAGTTGATTTAATTATCGACTGTGGTTTTTCCATTTTTACACACCAAAGAGTCCGCCTCTACGGTATAAATACTCCAGAAACCCGCACTAGGGACAAAGAAGAAAAGGTTAAAGGTCTAGCTGCGAAAGCTAGGCTAGAAGAGCTTTTACAGTCTACTGATAACATCTTAATAACAACGAAGCTCGACAAAAAAGGGAAATACGGTAGACTTTTAGGGACCTTGTGGGACGAGAATAAGGAAAATAATTTTAATCAAATGCTTCTTAGTGAAGGACATGCTGTAGAATATGGAAAGAACTAAAATGAACATAGCGATTGTTAGTTTTGAATGCCCTCCCGCTAATGATAGAGAAATAAGTTTTCCAAATAAGCAGAGGTATTGCGATAAACATGGTTATGATTTTATATCATATACTGATTCCGTTGAGAAAGACCTTCATCCCGCTTGGTCAAAAGTACCATACGTCTCTAAACATTTATCTGATTACGATTGGGTCGTATGGATGGATTCAGACACATATCTTATAAATGCTGATACGAAGCTAGAGTCATTTATTGATGAGTCTAAAAATTTTATAATTCAAACTAAACTTTCAGGGTCTATTTGTTGTGGAGCTTTCTTTATTAAAAATTCTAAATGGAGCATAGACCTGTTGAGTCGATGGTGGTCTACAAGATTTGATACAGAATGCTTGGATGCTAATAATAAAATATGGGAAGAGCTTGGTTTGAAAAAGATTGTTGGAGATCAAGGGGAAAAAGATTTAGATAATATTAAAGTTTTAACAGAAGGTCTTCAAAGTAATCCAGAGAACACCAATAAAAATACTTTTTTGATGCACTCGAGGAGGGGGCACAGAGATATATCCTCGAAATCTCATTTAATTTTTTGAACATGTCTTAGGGTTTAATATAATTTAAAGATGACTAACAACCCTTTAGATTTTACCTTAGCTGAAACTAACTTAGTAGAGGAGCGCTTAACGCGTGAAGCTTGTCTGAACTTCGGTAATGAAAATTTTTCTAATCGCCGCACAATGCTAGAATGGGGTGTAGGCGGTAGTACTTTTTGTTTTAGTAGACACGTTTATAAATATTATGCGATAGAGCATGATTACGATTGGTACAATAAAGTTTGCAAAGAGCTTTTAGATAGAGGAACTTCAAATGTTATGTTAAACTTTGCTTTACCAAATGATCGTGAAGCTTATGACTACAATATTGACGTACCTATTTTTAATAATGAAAAAGGTAAAGATATATTCAAGCATTATATTAATTACTGTACTAATTTCCCTTTCGCATTTGATTTCGTATTGATTGATGGCCGAGCTAGAAAACACTGTGCCTTTAAAATACATCCATTATTGAAACCCGAGAGCTTGGTTTTCTTTCATGATTTCAATAATAGACCTTATTATCACGACATTTTAAAAGAAAAATATAAAATAGTAGAGAAACAAGACTCTCTTGCTGTTCTATCCCCCATTAAGCAATGACAACGATGATTTTATTAACTACTGTAGTGATATCTCTTTTGTTTATCATAGAGACTACGAACTCTTAATATGAAAATTGCATTAGTAACATATGAATGTCCTCCCGCAGACTTTAAAAAGATAAGTTTTCCAAATAAGAAAAAATACTGCGAGAAACATGGGTATGACTTTTGGGGCTCTGAGCAAAAATTATCGAAATTTCATCGCCCTTCGTGGGATAAAATTTTACATGTCCTGAGTTTTATAGAAGGTTATGATTGGATTTTTTGGTCTGACGCTGATAGTTTTGTAATAAATTCTGAAATTAAATTAGAACAGTTTATAGACAATGAGAAAGACTTTATCATTGGTGTCGATGAGCACATACAAGTAAATATCAGGGCTTCTAGGTACGTAGGTATTAACTCAGGTCAGTTTTTTATAAAGAATACTCCTTGGTCTATAAATTTACTAAACACATGGTGGGAGCAGCATAAAATAGATTCTGACCCTTCAGCGCCTCAGTGGGATCAGCTCGCTCTTAAAAAAATGATAGGAGCAGGAGGAGAATTTTATCCTGAAAAAGTTAAGGTTTATACAAATCCTCGGGAAGGTTTTAATGTAGTGCCTGAGTTTACAAATTCAGACACTTTTATTATGCATTGCCGTCGGGAGCATCGTAACTTCGAAGATAAAAAGCATTTAATTTTTTAAAAAATATTTATGAAAATAAGCTCGATAACATCTCTCTATAAATCAGAAAAGTTTATTAAAAATTTTGTAAAACAGTTTGAAGATCAATCTATAGTTAAAGATGTCGAGATAATTATTATTGACTGTAACGAGGACGATAAAGATTGTAAGCTTTTAGGCGATTTCATTAATCATCCGAATGTTTACTATGAAAAATTAGACTCAGACCCCGGTGTCTACGGAGCTTGGAATAAAGCTTTAGAACATGTTACGACTGATTATATTACTAACAGCAACACTGATGACGTAAAAGCTCCTTGGTATTTTGAGCTTATGTATAACTATATGAAGACTCATCCAGAATGTGATGTAGCCTACGGTACTGTTGGAGAAACCCATTATCCTGCTAAACCTTTTTATGAAGATTTCTGCAAAAAAACGTGGCAATGTTTAGAAACAAATTTTAGCACTATAATAGTTGAAAACTCACCTCACTGCATGCCTACTTGGAAAAGTTCTTTGCATAAAGAGGTAGGTAATTTTGATACAAACTATACTATCAGATCAGATTTTGAGTTTTGGGTCAGATGCTTGACACATAATAAAAGATTTGATAAATTAAATTTTCTAATGGGAAATTATTATTTCAATAAAGAAGGGGTAAGTTTGTCAGACTTTGATAAAGTAGGTATGGAAAATGAAAGCATTATAAAAAAATATTATAAAAATCAGCCAGCGTCTGTCTTTGACTTTTACAACAGTCTAGTTCAAAAAACGTATTAAAAATCCACACGATGAAAAAATTACATAAAATACCCACTGAGGAAATGGAAGAGTTAATCAAGAAAACTCTTGATGAATTAAATGATTATAATAGTCAGCTAAATTTTAGTAGTGACGCTGCTAGAAAAGGTATAGCTGCGGTTATAGCTAAAAAACTAAAGAAAGATAAATGTGTAGTCTGTGGAACTTTCACCGAGTATGATGAATTCGATCATATTGATAAAAGATATTTTTATGTTGAGGGTAGCGGTCAACTGTGTTCTGCTTGTTATATGAGTATGTAATAACCAAGGTAAAAAAATACAAACTGTTTGAATTATGTTAAAAAAAATAGATTACTTCTTTTTGGTGGCAGCTTATTTAAGCTTCGTGATAAGTGTGGCTCTTTGGTTTTTGAAAGATCAAGACGCCGGAATGTATGTTGGCTTATGGGTGCCGAGTATACTAACATTATGGGTTGGGTTGAAACAAATAATTTATAATAGGAAAAAATAATTATGTATTTATTTCCAATATTTTGTTTTGGAGTGGTAATCGTAGGAATTGTTTTTCTTGGAGTAATTGAAGCTACTAAAGAAGATTAATATGAAGATAGGGACACCTCACACAAGAACATCAACCAAAGTAATGTTACTTGGTAGCGGAGAGCTAGGAAAAGAAGTAGCAATTGAGCTAATTCGACTAGGCGTTGAAGTTCATGCATGTGATAGTTATCCTCATGCGCCAGCTATGCAAGTGGCACAAAACTCCCATGTGTTCGATATGCTTGATGAACGGTGGCTGAATGAATATATTAACTTAGTTAAACCAGATTACATAGTTCCGGAAGTAGAAGCTATTGCTACACAGGCACTTACAGTTGCCGAAAGAGAAGGGGTTACTGTTATTCCAAATGCAAAAACGATTCAATTAACAATGAATCGTGAAGGCATTAGAAAGCTTGCTGCGGAAGAGTTAAAGCTACCAACCAGTAAATACAAATTTGCATCAACTGAGCAAGAATTTGCTAAAGCCGTTCATGAAATCGGTATGCCGTGTATCGTAAAACCCATCATGTCTTCAAGCGGCAAAGGTCAATCTGTAGTTTCATCATTTCCTAAAATTGGTCACCATTGGAAAAAAGCTCAAGAAGAAGGGCGAGCAGGAGGAGGTAAAGTAATAGTAGAGGAGATAATTGATTTCGATTATGAAATTACTTTATTAACTGTTGTAAATAGTAAAGGAACAATATTTTGTGAACCAATAGGTCATAGGCAAGTCGATGGAGATTATGTAGAATCTTGGCAACCGTGCGAAATGAATATTACGCAACTTAAAAAAGCAAAAGATATAGCTACTAAAATCACAGATGCTTTAGACGGTTATGGGGTATTTGGAGTAGAATTGTTTATTAAAGGTGATGAGGTTTACTTTAGTGAAGTGTCTCCAAGACCACACGACACTGGACTTGTTACCATCGTTTCTCAGGATCAGTCAGAATTTGAATTACATGCAAAAGCTCTTCTTGGGTTACCTATTAATTCTATTAAGCTAAATACCCCTGCTGCTTCGGTGGTTATTAAACCATTAGGAGTTAGTGATCAAGTCGAATACGATAATTTGGATGAGGCGCTGGATGAAGACAATGTCAAACTCAGGTTATTCGGCAAACCAAGTATTAATGGTAAGCGAAGAATGGGGGTTGTTGTAGCGGGAGATGAATTCGTTAATCTAGCTAAACAAAAAGCAAAAAGAGTTGTCAGTAAAATCAAAACAGTAATGTAATATGCATGAAGAATTAATAATCAAATATTTAATACCACTTGTGATAACTTTAATTTTAATTACTATAGCTACCAGCAGAAAATAAAATTATGAAAGTGATAAGACTCATTGCTAAACCAGATACGTGGTTTAAAGAAGGGACTGAAGTATACGATTATGATGAGTATGGTGTGAGATTTACTTTAGATGAATATGAAGAATGGAAAAAGTCAGGAAATATTCTAGCTCGTGGTATTAGAGTATGTAAAAATCCATTATCGGAAGGCACAGAACATACCCCCAAGGTTTTAGGAGAGGAGTATATTGATGGTGAATTATGTGATATAGATGAATTTGAGGTTGATGTAATATAAAAGATAATTGAATATGAAAATAAAAAATTATGACATATAGGGAAGTTATTAGAAAAATGATGCATCGAGGAATGCTTTGCCCTACAGTAGACGATGAAAGAGGTTTATTCTGGGTTGGTTTTAATGAGTTGGAGTTGCTGGAAAAGGAATTTGACTTAAAGTACTTGGAAGAAACAGAAGAGCCTAAAGAAAAGAAAGAGTTCTTTATAGATAGACAAGGAAGGAAGCAGCCGGTTCCATCCAATCCTTTAAAATTTACAAAAAAAGATTAATTATGGGCAAAGGCGACAAACCAAGAAACTGTTTTTCAACAGTATTTAAAAACAATTACGATGATATTAATTGGGGAGTAAGTGAAAACAAACCTACTCTAATTAAATCAGGAAAAGTTAGAGAGATTTACCATGGGGTTGATGATAAAACTCTTGAAATATTTACTACAGATCGCGTTTCTGCATTCGATCATATTCTAAACCAAACAATACCCGGTAAAGGGGAGATATTAAATGAAATGTCTTGTAAATGGTTTGATATGACTGGTGACATTGTAGATAATCATATAATAGAAAAATACAAGAGCCTTGTGACAGTGAAAAACGCGAAACCTCTTCCAGTTGAATGTATTGTAAGAGGTTACCTTTCTGGTTCTGGTTGGCTAGAGTATAAAGAAAAACAGACAGTCTGCGGAATACCTTTACCATCTGGTTTAAAAGAATCAAGCAAACTCCCAGAACCTATATTTACGCCTTCGACTAAATCAGATGAGCATGATGAAAATATTTCATTCGAGGAGGTGGTTCAAATCCTTGGCTCCGAAGCAGCTAATAAAATTAAAAAATACAGCCTCGAGATATACAAGAAAGCGTACAAGTATGCTTACGATAAAGGTATTATTATTGCTGATACTAAATTTGAATTTGGCATTTATAACAATAGAATTATTCTAATTGATGAACTACTAACTCCAGATTCATCTAGGTTTTGGGGTAAAGGGGTTTACAAAGAGGGTCAAAGCCAACCAAGTTACGATAAACAAATCATCAGAGATTATCTTTTGCAAATTGGTTGGGATAAAAATCCTCCTATTCCTGATTTACCTCAAGGAATAATAGACAAAACTAGCAGGAAGTACCAAGAGGTTTATAATAGACTGTTTGGATGAAAAATATGTGTAAATTTATTAAAAGGCTATTTATGAAATTATCAGGAACCAAAACCACGACAGAAGAAATCTCTGTAGACGCATCAAATCTCCAAAACGAACTTCAGCTTCAAATAAATGATTTATCTAAACAGATAACCGAGCTAGAAAATAAAAAACCAGAAACTAACACCAGCTTAATCTCAGCTATATCGGATTCATTAGCCAGTCAAGAAACACGTATAAGTGAGCTACAGTCTAAATTCCTTACATGGAAAAATCATATAGATGATTCTGATTCTTCAGGCCCCGTCATTGAGCCATCTAAATTTGAATTTGTTTTAGAGGTAGATGCGGACGGTCATTATTCAGATGAGTCTTGGGAGGAGATAATTAAAAAAGGTCAAGAGCTGCAATACGCTTATTATAAAGCTGCGGAAGATAAGTATAGTAAAATTTGGCCGTTATTCCCCGGTTGGCATGGTTCAGCCATGGCTCCAGTTATAAAAATCATTTGTGAAGAACCTGAGTATCATTTTAAAGACACTAAAAGACTTCCCGGCAGATTTTGCCTATCCTCAAATAGAAGATGGTCTTCGGTTTTAAGATTCTATGGAGATGGGCAGAAGGTTCTCAAGGATACAATAGCCTATGGGACCGCTACAAATGCTCCTGTAGGGCTTTATGTAGAAGGGAAGACTAAAGTACAGACAAGTCAAGGAGAGATGCTTATGAAGCCATTTGAGCAGACTATTGAGGATGTTATTCTTTGCGCTCATAATGGAGTGTTACCTATATATTTATCTATGAACCAAGATAGGTTTTGTATTAGAGGAGCAAAAATCCTTCAGCATCAAGGTGCGCTAATAGGAATTAAACATGGACCTATTATAAATGAAACTAATTACCCTTTCCCAGCGATTCAAGACACTGAAGGTAATAATGTTTATCTTGCAGACCCTCGTTTTGAAAATCTCCAAATGGAAGGCCCTCATAACAATAAACGTCCTCAAGCAGCTATGCTTTTAAGCGGGAACAATATTATTATTTCTAATTTGAATCTGTACGGCTGGATGCAGGGACCATATATGCATGGTGGTCAAAATCGTTTAATTAATGGCTTGACTCAGCACTGGGGTAACACACATGATGGCCGAATGTACTGCTCAAGAGATGAAATTGTATCTTACACAGTCAGTTACAGATCTAACACAAAAGACTCTGATTGTTTTTCTGGTATCGCTGGTAATTTTAAACAGTGGTATTTACCTAAAAGAAGTAAAGTTCCATCTAAAGGTGGTTGGCACAACGCTGGAGAAAGCACACTGTAAATAAAAAATATAACAATATAAATGAGCTCTCTTATATTCTCTGGTCGCTCGAACCCTGAGTTGACTAAAAATATTTCTAAAATCCTCAAATGTAAAGAGGAGGTTGAGGTAGATGGAGTTGTTAGTATAACTAATTTTCCTAGCGGTGAAATTTATTGTCAGTATGGTAATAATATAAGAGGGAAAGATGTCTTTATTGTTCAGTCTACAAATAATCCAAACGAAGACTGGATGGAGTTATTACTTTTAATTCAGAGCGCGAGACTAGCGTCTGCAAACAAAATAACAGTAGTAATTCCTTACTTTAGTTATACAAGGCAGGATAGGAAATCTCAACCTCGTTCTCCTATTAGTGCTAGACTTGTTTTAGATTTATTGGAAAAAGCTGGCGCTACTAGAATAATAACATTAGACCTGCATAATATATCGATTCAGGGGTTCTCATCAGTCCCTTTAGATTCTTTATTACCTTGCAATCTATTGATAAATTATTTTAGGAAACATTTGTTTAAAAATGCTGATTTAAAAGATTGGTTGCTTATGTCGCCTGATGTAGGGGGTATCAAAAAAGTAGAGAAGTATTCTGAATTTATGAATATTGATTTCGGTATTGTTCATAAGAAAAGAATTGATGCTGAAAAGGTTGAGCAAAAAGTAATTTTAGGAGAAGTGGAAGGAAAAAATATTTTACTTATCGATGATATGACAGAGAGTCTAGGAACTTTATCCGGCGCTGCAGAGCTGCTAAAAAAAGAAGGTGCTAAACAGGTTATAGCTTTTGTAACGCATATGCCATTGACATCTAAGGGCAAGTCTAATCTTAAAAAAGAAAAATTCATCGATCAAATATTAACTACGAATAGCACTTCTAATATACCTAATCATAAAAAAATAAAAATTATTAATATTGCTCCTATGCTATCTGATGCTATCAGCCGGACAATGAATAATAAAAGTATTAGTTCTCTTTTTGATATTAAAGGATTTTGAGTATGAAAAAAGTTAAATTTAATGTTGAGCTAACTGCGCCGAATAACGCATTAAAATTTAAACTTAAACGGCGAAGTATGAGTTATCCCGATATTATCGGTGGAGATTTTTATGAAGAGTTATCTAAAAAAGAAAAAGATCTGTTTGAGCTGATTGATTTTGTCGATTTGTTGAAAAGTGCTAAATCTAAGAAGATTAGTAAAATAGATATAAAATAATATGTTACACGATGATAGGTTTACTATTCAGCGTATTACAGGTGAGATTATTCTTACTTTTTTAGCGGTATATACTTTGTATTTAATAATAACTAAATATGGGATAGTTTAGTTCAGTAAAAATTTAATTAATGAAATGCAATAATTCAAGACCTCATACCATTCAGTTGGTGTTCACCGCGTCATTATAGCATTGATAATTAATAAAAAGCAGCTTGTTTAGTAATTCACAGATTCATATCATTCAGTTGGTATTCAACATATCATCATTAAGCAAGCTGCCATCAATTTAAATAATGTGTGCGGGTAGTAATTCATTTTCTCATACCATTCAGTTGGTATTCACAGGGTCATCATTGCTCGCATACATTTTCAAAAAAAACATATATGAAAAACATATTAAATAATCGGGTTGTAAAAAAATACAACATTAAACAGATAGTAACTATCGATTTAGGTAAAAACATGGCTTTTTACTATGATCCAAATAAAAGTGATGAAACTTTTAAAATCACTCAACAAGAGCTATTGGATTTACCTAATAAATATGAGAATACTTTATTTGTTTCTGAGGGTGCTCATATGGACAGACCAAAGACAATGAAATCACATGCACAAGCCTTCAAAAAGCATGAACTAAACCTCTTTAAAGATAACTGCAAAAATAATAATAATTTACTAAGATTATTTCCCGAAATGATGTCTTTTCAGACAAGGCAAGAAGGAGAAGAAAAGTCTGATGAGCTAGATCCTATTCACCTCTATAGATATTTAGAAGAAAACCCTAATTTTATTGATGTGCTAAAGAATCCTAGCTCAAACTATAACGCAGATCCAAAGAGACGGGAGGGATGGAGCATTAAAGATAACATGAACACTGCGCTAAACTATGCTAGACGAACCAAGTATGGTAAAGATGATTACTGGTTAATTAGAGAATGGTTAGAAAATAACATCGAGGAAATTAATAAAAATATAGATGACACAACAAAAAAAGTGTTTGAAGTATCTTACTATAAGAAAGGCAATGTTAAAAAAAGTATACAGCAAGGAGACGTTAATGTAAATGCTTTGAATAATGGTATTTACTCCATAATTATGTCTTTATTCGAATTTTCAATTGACGAGAATATGGATGTCGAACACAATTTTAGGAAAAGAGAAGAAACCGGCGATTTACCGGGATGGGGTTTTCTTGAAAAATACGTATACCATTTTTCTCCGTTTCATTTGAAAGGCGGTATAGCAAGAAGTAATTTAAAATTTCATAATTATAAAACTTACCTAGCTAAAAGAGCAGTTGACTTCGGGTACAAAATGGAAAAAAAGAAGTTAAATGGCAAAGCGAAAAACCAATTTAACCCACAAGAAGAGAGTTTTTTTAAACAGGCTCAAAAAGAACATAAAAATGCTTGCAAGCAAATGTTTTATGCTGTAAAAAAAGCGGTAAGAAATAATTTAATTAATGAAATGCAATAATTCAGGAACTCATACCATTCAGTTGGTATTCAAGATGTCATTATAGCATTGATAATTAATAAAGCAAAACGCAGCTTGTTTAGTGATTCATACCCTCATACCATTCAGTTGGTATTCATATTGTCATCATTAAGCAAGCTGCCATCAATTTAAATAATGTGCCCGCATGGTAATTCAGCATCTCATACCATTCAGTTGGTGTTCAACAGGTCATCATCTTGCGGGTACGTTATTACTTTAGCAAAAATTTAAATAATGTGTGCGAGTAGTAATTCATATTCTCATACCATTCAGTTGGTATTCATCGTGTCATCATTGCTCGCACACGTTATTACTTTAAAAAATGAACTATAAAGAATCAGGAGTAGACATAGAAAAAACAGATAATTTAGTCAAAGAAATCTCTGGTCTAGTAGATAATATTGGAGGTTTCGGAGGTTTATTTGACCTTGGTGATAGTTATCTTGTCGGCGCTACTGATGGAGTAGGCACTAAAATACTTCTAGCTCAAGAATATAATATGCTAGACGGTATCGGTATAGATTGCGTTGCCATGTGTGTTAACGATATTATTTGTACCGGCGCTAAACCATTATTTTTCCTAGATTACTTTGCCTCCTCTAATATAGAAGAAAAACAGTATTTAACAGTTTTAAATTCTATTAAAAAAGGCTGCGAAAAAGCAGGTATTCCTCTCATCGGGGGAGAAACAGCAGAATTACCTTCACTAGTAACTGATAATCATTTTGATGTGGCAGGTTTTTGTGTTGGGATAGTAAAGAAAAAAGATTTAATTGACGGTAAGAAAATTAAAAAAGGTGATGTGGTAGTTGCATTTCCAAGTAACGGGTTTCACAGTAATGGCTACTCTTTAGTTAGAAGCATTTTCGACAAGGAAAAGCATGAGAAATATATTGACAAAATCTTAAAACCCACAGAGATCTACGTAAAAGAAGTCTTAAATATATTAGATGCAGGGGTCAATGTCCATGGAATAGCTCATATTACTGGTGGAGGATTAAGTAATTTAGACCGCATTCTCCCTAAAGACTTAAAAGTTAAATGGAAAGATGATATTACTAAACCTTTTGTGTTTGACTTATTTCAAAAAGATGGTAATATAACTGACGAAGAAATGGAAAAAGTCTTTAATAACGGTTTAGGTTTATGTATGGTTGTAGACCCTAAAGAAGTTAATAAAGTTTTCTTGCAGAAAATCAATAGACCCGCTATAATTGCTGGACATATAGAGTAATATTATGTTAGATTGCGAAACCCCTGTAGGGAAAAAGTTTATAAAACATCAGCATGATGTTGAGTTTTTGGTTGGAAAACATTATGATGTTACAGTCAAAACCAAGCATAGTAAAATTGAAAAATATGATGCTGATATTTATGATGAGGATAATAAACTAGTAGGAGTTTGTGAAATAAAAACCAGACCTTATTGGAATCGTCAGGACAAAACCCCATTTACTTTAGACCTGTTGAAAAAGAACGGTTATTTAATAACAGCCGAGAAACTTGATATTCTAAAATCTAATAGCACAAGTAAAGGTGTGACATCTTACATATTTCTCAAGATACCTCATGAGAACAAGATAGCTGGCATTAAAGTCACAGATAACCAAGGTAATTTTTTAATTGATTTCAAGAGATCCGTTACTAAAACAAAATACAGCTCTAACGATTATAAAGGTGACACACTTAGAGAAAACGCTTTTATCAAGTATAATAAAAAAACTTTTACGCATTTTAATTATAAATAATTCGTTTTATAAAATAATATGACAAGTAAATCAGAAATCGCTCTAACTGCGGTTGTAGTAATAATTGCCGCTCTATTTGTTGCCAATCTTACAATTTTATTTAAGATTCACGACGATCAACAAATAATTAAAGACAAGATAGAGAAATTAGGGAATTCTCAATATTTAAATGCATTTTTAAAATACGAAAGGGGTATTTATGAATAAATCTAAATCTCCAGTTTTAATGTCTCTAGGAGAGGTTCTTGGTGATTTTTTAGTAGGGGCAGTAGTTACAGCAGTCCTTTATTTTGCATTCCTAGTGGGAGGGCATTCTTCACCCCTTGGAGCTGCGTTTGGGTTAGGAGCTTGGGTATTCTGTATTTGGACGGGAGTGCATTGCATGTTGACTGATGGGGGAGCTATCGTAATAGTGAGTCTATTATTAGGGTGTGTTGGTATAGCGGTAGGAATAGTATATTTAATTATTTGGTTCTTTATGGGCCTATTCGTATAAAAAAATTATGGAAACAAAAAAAGTATTATTATGGTGGTTCTTGTATAACCTATTTGGAACTTTAGCAGGAGCTGGTATCGGTTTAGTTGGAGGGTTCTTTGGTGGATTTTTCGCAGCTATATTAGGTTCACCTGCGGGTTTCGAAGGTTTATTAATGATCGCTATTATCATTGGTGCACTCATTGCTAATTTCTTTATCTTTAAGTGGACGGTAAGAAAAATTCTCGATTAAAAAGTCACTCAAACGTAACAGAACTTTTTACTTATAACTTGTAATATGTTCATGTGAGAATATTATCTCTATTACTAATGGCTTGGGCGTACTCTGCAGTAGCCCAAGAATCTCAAAACTGGAATATATTTAACAAAAACACTTTGTATAAGAGCGATAGCGGTTTCATCAGAGATGTTAAATTAAAAGGTAGGTATCATGGTCAATACATCAGCCAAGATGAGGATATCGGTGGTGTCAAAGACAATGAATACGATGTTTACCACCATCGCCGTGCGCGAATCCAAATGGACTTCGATTTCGATCATAATCTTTCCTTTGGTTTTGATGCAAACATTTCAGATGGTCATGGTTCCAGAACAGCTCTCAGCGATGAGGGTTCTTTCGTAAACAACTTCCAAACGTTCAACCTTCAATGGAAACCCAGCGATAAATATTATTTTATTATCGGTAAAGATAAGCAGGATATTACCCGTGAGGACATTCAATCGTCGAGATACATCAAAACGGTTGAACGTGCTCCTATCGTGAATGAAATCGGTCAACAACGTCCATGGGGAGCTCAGGTGGGATTCTTCACCAAAGGTATTGAGCACCGGCTTGGCGCTTGGGTTTATGGTGCCCATGAAGATGGTCCAGAGTGGGTTGACTTTCGCGCTAACAAAGGATTATCCTATAATCTCACCTATCCGGTAAAAGATGATCTCTCCCTCCACTTCGACTGGAACTATGTGAACAACGAAGGTGGCCTTGAACGTGCGCGAGGTGATGCTGCTGTAGGTACTTTTGGGTCTGCTTATGAACACGCATTTGCTATGGGGTTTGATTACGAAAAAGGTCCATTTAAAGTTATTTCTGATGTCATCTACGGTGCCAATCGTGAAGGGGTTTCAGCGAGTAAGGGTTCAGCAGCTATTCCGGCTGGACATGATACATGGGGGTTTTATGTATTGCCTTCCTATAAAATTACCGACAAGCTCGAAGGTGTATTTCGCTACCAATACATGGACTCGGGACGAGAACAACGCACCCAGCGATATGGGCATGATGGTGATGGGGACAGAAATGCACGGCTCAATGTCCAGAACTATCACTCGGTTTACAGTGGATTTCAGTATTTCCTCAGTGGAGAGAACCTCAAGCTCATGGGGGGATATGAGTATGCTTGGGGCGAACTTTTGGGAAATGACACGGATATTAACACGGGAAGCTGGCAGCTTGCATTACGAACATTCTTTTAAAGGAAAAATGTTATGGAACTAATTACAATATGGATGGCGATAGGTTTCTTTTTAGCAGCTTATTCAGTAATAGCTAATGATTCAGTACAGACACTCGGAACTTGGATAGCATCTAATAACGAGAAGTTTAAATGGACTACAATGTGGGCTGGAGCTTCAATTGTTCTTTTGTTTACGTTGTGGTATGGTTGGACTGTAAACGGAGGAGATATTTCTTATGGAAGGTTAACTAAGATACCTTTTCAGGAGGTTCAGTGGTATCACGCTTTAGCTCCTGCGGTTTTGCTTTTATTGACTAGAGTAGGGGTTCCAGTTAGCACTTCTTTTTTAGTTTTATCAGCTTTTGCTTCTACTTTTGTATTGGAAAAGATGTTACTTAAATCAATCATGGGTTATGCTGTAGCAGCCGTTGTAGCATATAGCCTTTGGTTTGTAATATCTAAACTACTTGATGAGAGTAAGGATGTAGACGTAAAGCATGAAACCTTTTGGCGGGTAGCGCAATGGACTACCACAGGTTTTTTGTGGTATACATGGTTAGCTCATGATATGGCTAACATTGCCGTATTTTTGCCTAGATCTGTCCCTGCTGACTTGATGGTCGTCATATCCATTGTTTTTGTTGTAGGTTTGGCTTTA
>Ga0209193_1000160_pt1 | contig 49079 bp, 64 predicted proteins | sample COGITO_mtgs_1003_FD_185515 | JGI IMG/M metagenome (GOLD analysis project Ga0209193, IMG submission 185515) | Pelagic marine microbial communities from North Sea - COGITO_mtgs_100330 (SPAdes) (version 2) | ecosystem: Environmental > Aquatic > Marine > Epipelagic ...
GTTAAATTTTGTAGTAGTAAATGCGTCAGTTACACTTGTAATTACACCATCGTCTTTTGGACGCCACGAACCACTTATAAAATTGTTGGTGTTGTTGTCTTTACGATTTACTACACTAAGAGTACCGTGTTGTTTATGTAGTAAAGATACAGGTGTTTGTGATTTATCTGTAATTGCTTCATCATCAACTAAAACATTAGAATTATTCGTGTACGAAGTATCAGGAAAGTTAAATCTAAACCAAGCCATAGGATGTTTAGACCCAGCTCCACCTGCACCTGAATCATCTATAGTAGATGAATTTACAAATGATGATGATACGGTATTATAATAATTACCAACATTAGGGTCTCTTCTTTGACTCGGAATCATAGCAACTCGAGCAGTCGGCGCTTGTCCTAATTTTAAATCACCACTTGAAGATAAATGAAAATTGCTTGCACTTATTTCTAACTTTGCTTCTGAGCCACTAACAAATGAGCTATTTATATCTCCGAGTATAAATGAAGGTGTTTCTAATTTAATATTAGAACCTGATAAGAAAGCAACTTCACTCATTATACCAAATCCTGTAAATCCTGATGGTACGTTTCGTGAGCCTGCTACACCACTTAAATCTCCAACTCTTGTTTTTAATTCTACATCATAAATATTACTACCTGTTCTTTCAACAATGTCCATATATGGAGTTGCTTCATTATTAGGATTAGCATTTAATCTTATATAACCTGTTCCTACTTTACCTGTAGATACTACTACTTGGCCTGGCTCATATTGTTGAGCTCCGCCAACACCATCACCGACTGAAGCACTTAAACTACTTGATGTTGAAGTTAAAGCTCTTTGTACATATATTCTTCCATGTAACTCATCTTTTGATAAATCACCATCTAAAGATGCACTATTAATTTTTACATATTCTGTATTAAATCCTGTATTAGTAACTTTTTTTATTTGTAAAATTTCACCATTAGCAAATCCTGAAGCATTTACAACACTCATCGTAGTTGCTGCAGTAGTAATTACTGAACCTGTTATAGCTGTTGAGTTTGCTATAAATAATTGACCACCAACTGCATTTACTGATTCTTTCTCAAATGTTGTTGTTGAAAGTGTTCCGCGTATCTTAGCATTTTCAAATTCTGCGAATCCATTATCTTGTGAAGATATTAACCAACCCTTTACATCAGATTGATAATCTGCGCTTTTTATATCACCTGCTTTGTCTAAAATTAAATTTCCGCCTGTTAAAGTTTCATTTCCTATAGTCCACCCACCAACTTTTCCACCATCAAATAATACATCAGAACCTGTTATATCACCACCGGCTTTTACATTGAATTTAGATGATGATATAAAAAAACTTCGTGCACTTTCAACAGACGAACTAATAAAAAATGAATTACCGGCTGTGAAAGCATCATCTGATAAAGTAAACGAAGCTATCTTACCGCCTGTAAATAAAACGGTCGAGCCTGTTATTTGACCTGATGCAGACATTACAAGACTCTTATCAGCACTATGTATCGCTACAGGATTAACTACGAATCCTGCTATAGACGCAGATTTAAAACTTGCAAATCCTTGCGCGTCAATACTTGAAGAAGCGTTAGAAGTAGTAGAAGTTGAACCACCTATAGTTGCTGGTGTTCTTAATGAGTCTACAGCAATGTCACCTTGAACCGTAAGTGTAGAACCAGCAAATTGTAAAAAATTACCGCCGGCTTTGTCACCTAATAACATTTCACTTGCAGTAACATTACCTTCAGGTGTAAGATGAAATTCTGATGATGATATTTCTATGTTTCCTTCAGCACCACTTATAAACTGAATTGATTCTCTTCCTACAAAAAATGAATCAGCTCTAACATCAAATACAGATGGGTTTGTTCTAAATTTTAATGAACCGCTTTGACCAACTAACTCTAAACCGACACCTAAATAATCATCACCACTATCAGGTAATACAGAACCACTATAAATCATAAATCCAAACTTACCGCCTAAACTCTGATTAGATGCACTTGTAAATCCTGTGTAACCAACAGACCTCATAAATCCTGAACCTGCGGCACCAGGCCCTCCTGTTTCAGGTAATTTAGATGATACCCCACCTAAGTGCATACCACTCGCTGTACTTTCGCCTCCTATAAATAAATTACTTTCAAGAACGTTATCTTCACCTGTGATAACCATGTTAGAACCTTTAAATTCAGAACCGGTTGCGGTGAATGTAAACGCATCTGCTTGATTATTATTTACATCATAAAACTCTGCAAGAAATTCATAAGTTTCAGGTCTAACTTCATTTGATGGCATCGGTGCAGTGAAAGTAAATAAGTCAGGAGAAAATCCTGTTTCAGTTGCTGGTCGTACACTTATATCAGCTATATAAAATTGACCAGCATTTACTTTAAATGTTAAAATACAATTTTCACTTTTAGAAGTTGACTCGAAGTCACCTGTCGTAATTCCAAAATCTTTCTTTTCTGAACCATCGTCAACTCTTAATACTCCTAACTTAGCACCAAAATTTTCATTTCCTTGTTGTGCGGGAATATTAGAACCACTGATGAATACTTCTAACTCTGCTTTAACTTTCTCTTCTGTGCCACCTGTTTCTAAATTAACAATCTTAGGTGCTGTCGTACCATATATCTCAGCTGAAAAATCATAGTTTACATCTTTTTCGAGAGTAAACGAATAAGTCTTATTTAAATTAAATCTTACATATTCATCTGCTTGTTTATTAGACCCTGAAATATGAATTGAATCCATTTGTGTATCAATATTATACTTAGCAGATGCCGTAGCTGCATTACCTGTCAATCCTGATAAACTTTGACTAACTTCCCAATAATTAACAGCGTCTGATTGGCTTACAAAATAACCTGTTCTCTCAAGTCCTGTTCCTTCTGTTGTATTTAGTAGTAACTCACTTGATTCTAAAGGCAAGTCTGCGAATAACTCATAATCTGAAATACTTTCTTCTGATTTACGATATATCTTTGTTCTAAAAACATCACCTGAAAAAGTTCTTATATTAGAAACTCGAACATCAGCATAACTTCTAAAATTTGTTATAGATATAGAACGTGTTACTTCAGGGTCAAATTCTATGCTAAATGGAGAAGATTCTATCGGCACATCTACACTCTGTGCTAATTGTCTATCGTAAATTCTGAAAGGTTTATCAGGTATTACCGTTGAACTATTTTTTACTTTTAAAACTTCAAATGAGCCTGTAGTAGGTATAGTGTATCGAGAACTTGGATATTGAGTTGAATTAATAGAAGGAGTATTTAACTCTATTTTAGCACCAACGTGTTTAGACTCGAAATTAAAAGATGGAGAACTGAAAGAATAGTTATCTACTTCAGGCGAAGCTCTTCGTGTAATTCTTTTTCTCTTACTAAGACCGCCTTTACCTGCAAATTTTTTAAATTTTCTCTTTCGCCTAAACGTATTTAAAGTAGCACCAAAATTATCTAACGCAGAAACTGCTCCTTGTGTATCATTTATTACTTGGCCTGATAACGAACCTGAAACAACAATCGAACCTGATGCGGCTATGTTAGATACGAAAGGTTTGAATATTTCAAATACTTTAACTCTTGGCTCTTGATAAAATAAAATTTTCTCTGTATTAGTAGCTGTAGGTACAACTTGTAACTTTATTGATTGTAAAAAATTATATTGGTCTGATATATCAGATGTTGTGCCTCTTCGTCTTTTACCATTCCTTCTTTTAAATCTTGAATCATTTTCAGGTGGTGGTTTGAAATTAGGATTAATCGTAAATCCGGCACCAGCACCAAATCTCATTATATCTTCAAAAGAAGGCATCCCTATCTTTTGTTTATTAAATTTTCTTGTCTTTCTTTTCTTTTTTCTTCGTTTACCTTTTAAACTCAATGGTTGAGGATTGGGATAATTAGTTACATCTGTTCCTGTTTCATCTTCCCATTCTTCAGGGTCTACTTGTGCTAAAATATATAATGTAGCAGGACCTGGAGGTGTATCATCGTAAACTTCCATAGAAACTCTACGAGCATTTCCTTCAAGATAATTAGCGACAGGTTCGGTATAAATAACACCACCTTCACTATCGATGATTTCTACTTTTACTTCTACTTTATTTCTTAATAATTCAGTACCTGCTATAAGAAACGATGATTTTCCTTGTGGTAAAGGATTGGGTATTTCTGATATTGTGAATAAAGGTGAATTTGGACCATCGTGTGTAAACGGAATCGAGCCTGATATTCGATTTGTTACAATGCCTGATGCGGCGAGGTCTTGTAATTTATTTTGTCTTCTTTTTATTGCCATAATATTTTAACGTTTTCCTCCCGAAGGGTACTCTTCGTTTTATATAAATATAAGGCTATGAAGAAACCGAACTAAATCCGTCTACTTTTTTAATATCAAGTAATGTATCTACAGCATCTCTCATAGTATCTATATGTGAGATAATCATAGTAAATTTAAATTGTGACTTCAAGAATTGAAATAAATTATATACTGAGTTTAAGTTCTCACTATCCATTGTTCCCCACCCCTCGTCAATAGCGAGAAAGTTTGAAGCAGGTAAACTACTTACATTAATTAAACCTACACGAATAGCAAGTGATGATATAAATCGTTCCATACCTGATGATAATTCTAATGGCCAAATATTATCTTCATCATATACAATGTGACAATTAATATTTTTACCATCCATTTCAAATAGTATTTGAAAATCAACAATTTGAGCGAGTATATCATTTACCGCACCTTCAACAACAGGCAATGCTTTAGTTATTAATTCGTAAGGTACGCCATCTCGTTGAACTGCTTCAATGAAGTATTTATATGCGGCATATCGTGATTCTAATTTTTGTATCTTCTTAACATTCTCATCGATTGTTTCTTTCTTAGAATCTAAACGCGCTAAAGCACTTGTCATATCAGATTTTCCTGATAAAAGTATTTTTATACTTTTTCTCCAATTATCTAAATCACGTTCTGCATCTTCAATCTTTATGTGTAACTTTTCATTGAAAACCATATCACTTTCAAGTTTATAATACTTTTCAATTTTTTCATCTAATACTTCTTTAACTCCTGAAAGGGATGTTATTCTTTCTGATAAAATAGAAACTTTATTTTCTAAGTCTTTTGAAGAATCTTTGAACTGATTAAGTTCAATAACTATTTTATCTAAAGAATCTTTTTTGTCTTCATATCGTGTAAGTTCATCAATTTGTTTTGATACATCATCAAATTTTTTGACTAACTCATCACTAATTTGTTTATCAGTTTGTAATCCGTCTTGAGTCTTAATAGCATCTCGTACAAAAACATTATCCATACAATAATCACATTCAGGGTCATATTGTAAATCACCTAACTTTTTTATTTTGTCAAGTTTATTTTGTACATCTATTTTTAATTTATCTATCTCAACTTTTATTTCGTGTTTTTCAGATTTCAAGTTAGATAATTTATTAAATTGATTTTCTACTTCATCAGGGCTCATATTTTCTAAATCAGATTCAAGATTATCAATAGTATTATCAACCCACTCTATCTTATCGTTTGCTGTAGTGTGTTCTTCGTCTACTTTATCTAATTCATCTGATACTTCTTGGTATTCTACTTCTAATTGTTTTATATCTAAAGTTTCATCAATGTTTTTTAATTGTTTAGTAAAAGATAGTAACTCTTGTTCTTTGTCTGTTAAATCTTTTTCTAAATCTTCAATACCTTGATTAACTTCAATTAAATCTTTATTGTAACGTTTTGTTTCTTTGTCAATCTCACTTAACTCAACATCATAATCTGATTTCTCAAACTCTTTTAATATTGCTTGTATTTCATTTACTTCTTGATTTGCTAAAATATATAATTCATCAAAAACACCGAGACCCATAAATTGTGCCATTAACTCTTTTCTTTCTTTTTGAGTTTTATCAATAAAAACGGTGTTGTTGTTTTGTAGTGACATAGCAGTTAAAATAAAGTCTTCATAAGTGCCGATATATTTTCTTATATTAGCATCTGTAGTTCTTCTTTGTTCATCATTCAAACTTATTTTTTCACCACCATTGTCTAATGTCCAAAAGTCAACATCTACTTTTACGTGTTGTGTTCTTTTTATAAGTTTTGCTTTTCTTTCGATAAAAAATGATTTACCATCAATCTCTAATTCTGCTTTACAATGAAATGTTTCTTTCTTATTGTTTAAAACATTTTTAGCTCGAGGTGCTCTACTTGATTTGTCATATAAACAAAATGTTAAAGCATCTAATAAAGAAGATTTACCTGAAGCATTTAATGCGAACAATCCTACAATACCATTTAGTTTACTAAAGTCAACAGAATTATCCTCACCATAACTAAACATATTTGAAAATTCAAACTTTTTAAGTTTCCATCTAAGATTTCGTGTAACATCACTTGACTTTAAAAAGTCTTGAAGATATTCATTAATTTTACGAACACCAACAGAAGTATCATCATCAATCATAAAATTATTTTTTAGATACTCATCTATTAAAGAAAATCTATAATCTTCATCGTGTACATCACCTATATTAATAGCATCACTTCTAACTTTATCTTCATCTAATAATCTGTCAGTTCGTGTTACGGTCATTTCTTCAATGCCATATATGTCACGAATTTCTTTCATAGCTTTTTTAAGTTTAGTACTTGTCGTGTCTTTTACACGAAGTCTTAGTCTTGCTTTCTTAGGCATATCTGTCACATCGGGAACTACACCTTTATCAATATCTAAAGTATAATAACCATAATCATTCGGCACTTCAACATATGTAGATTTTCGAGTAGGTACATCCCATCTTAGATATCCGTGACCTAATTCTTCACCGTGATTTTGTTGAACTAAAGAACCACAATAAGCAATTGTTTTTTCTTTATTCATAAACTGCCTCTTATGAATATCGCCAAGTAACACAAGGTCGTATCCTTTCATTTGAGACATCTTAACATCTGATGGTAATTTAAATCCTAAATCAGTTTCAGATTTATCAACCGTTCCGTGAAACAATAATATTTTATTATCTCCGGGTACATCTTTTGCTTGTAAATATTTTGTAGAGTCTTCCCAAACATCCCATACAACAAAGTTAACATCAGCATAAGGATAAATGCCACTTTTCTTATAATAAAGTAAATTAGGATGTTTTAAATTGTCAACGATAGGAGTCAGTACATCTAAACGATTTAAATTATTTAAATTACAATCGTGATTACCTGCAATCAAAATAGTAGGACATATATCTGCGAGATTGACAAATAAATCTGATAACATTTTTACCAACTCAGGACTCATATCAGTTTTACTATGTGCTATATCACCGCCAATATAAACAACTGCATCATCTTTGTACTTTTCAATTTCTCTGTAAGTACGTTCAAATACTTCGTTAAATTCTTTATGTCTTTTTAGATTTCTGATTTGAATATCAGATATGTGATGTATGTATTTTAATTTATCCATATAACCTGTGTTTTATAAAGTCTGCAAATGTTGTTTGATTCGTAGAATGTATAACATCCCAAACTTTGTTAAATCCTAATTCATTAGGGTCTTTGTCTTGTAATTGTACAAAATACGCTTTTATGCCATCTTTCATTAATTTATCAACTAACTTAATACTATCTTTTCTTGCGTCTTCGTCTAATACGATGTATATTTCTTTTACGTTTTTTGTATAAATCTTTTTTAATAATTCTGTAGGTATTGTCTTACCAAATAATGGTATTGCATTTCTTTTAATACTCAAAGCATCAAATGGGCCTTCACATAAAATTATCGGTTCATTCCAATTAACAAAAAATTCAAATCCTATTACATCTTTACTAACAGGAGGGTTTTTGTATTTGTAATTTGAACCTGTAAAAGAACGTGCTGTAAAATAATTTAAGATACCATCGTTATCATAACTTGGGATTATTATTCTCTCAGAATAAGGCCCGTCTGTACAATATCCAATTCCATATCTCGCAATCTCTGTAGCATCAACTCCTCTATCTTTTAAAAACTTTACAGCTTGTTTATAATATATTGTACTGCCTGGGTCGGTCATAAAATTTTTAAATTCTTTAGGTAAGTATAAAGTTTGTTGTTCTTCAACTTTGTTTCTTTTATACTTAGGTTTATATTCACGTACTTCATCTATTAATGCTTTAGGAGCTCTGATAAGTTTTAATAGTGTATAAAGTGAACGACCTTTTTTATCACATACCCAACAATGCCACTTTTGTGACAACAAACTAATTTGTAACTTAGGCTTATGGTGGTGGCAAAAAGGACAATGATAAATTACTTCTTGTCCTTGTTTAGCTTTCTTATAACGACTCCCTAAAGCACGAGTCAATACACTTATAACATCAATCATATATTAGAGTATGTCTAAAAAATCCTCAAGTGATAACGTAACGTATGTCTTTGAACGATTACGTTTAAATATTAATAATGGTTTATAGTCACCGCAATTTTCTTCGGCTTGTTCTAACGATGACCAAATGTTTAATTTTTCTTGATTTTTACATTCAACAGAAAACGGAAACTTCTGTCTTGCTCCATGAGCCATTTTTATATCTTCTCCTGATTCTCCCATAATTGCAGTCTTTATATCATCAGGATGGATGTCAAATTTTTCTATTAAAAGTTCTCGGACTTTGTTTTGTAAACGACGGCCTTTAGCCTTTCGTGCGGATGTTGAAATCATAAACTTTAGTTTAGTTAAGTTAATAGTTTTAAACTATTATAGTTTCTTTAAGTTATTAGTTATTAAGTTATAATAGTTATTTGTTAAGTAAAATTTATTAATTGTAAATTGTAATATGTTAGTATATGTCCATAAAGATATTATAAGGTTTAAATGAAACCTTTTTTTGAGACAATGTATATAACGTTATTACAATAATAAGTAGTGGTTAAAATTCTAAAAATTCAATTTATTTTTAATCTTTTTAAATTGACTTATAGCCCATTTCTCAGCACGTTCTTCCCATTTATTATCATCGTGAGGGTCTAATCCTTTGTACTGAGCCATTGTACCTGCCTGAGCATATTTCTTTATAAATTTTCTTACTCCGAGTTGTTTAGCATCAAGAGCGTGTTTAATTTCGTGTAAAACGGTTATGATAAATTCTTTCATATTAGGATAAGAAGTTCTGATTTTTATAGTATCAGTTTCAGGTATATAATCACCAAAGTCTTTGCCTTTACTGAATCTAACTTTAGATTTGAGTCCGTATGCTTTAACTATTTCAGTAGCTATATGAAGATAGTCTACTCTTTCTTGTAAAACATTTTCTTTTACATATTTTTCCCAAGATGTATCTTCAGAATCAAGTTGTGCTTCTACATCATCTATATATGCTTTTTTTATTACAGAAAACTCTTCTTTTTCACCTTTACCATAAATGTAATCAGCTTTAGGAAAAACCATTTGTTTATAATCACCTCTGTTAAACCATAATTCAGGTTTACCTTTTAAAGTACCTAAAGTTCGTACATTATCTCCAGCTAAAAATCCTGTATCAGGTTCACCGTCATCAGCACCATATGTTTTTGTAGCTGATTCTACAGAATACTTTTTTGTACTTGATTTAAAATTCTTTTTTCTCATAACCGTTTTTGATATCATATCTATTTCTTGATTTCTTTTGTCATATCTTAATACTACAGGTACATTAATATCTGATTGCATATCTTTAAATAAAACATTTACACCATCAGGTAAAGAAGCTATATGTTTACCAAACTTTCTATACACAAGTCTAAATATCTTTATTACTTCAGCAGATGATATAGGTTTACCATTTCTTGTATCATTTACTCTGTCGTGAAAATGTCTTGTAAACTCTACATCAATACCTACTTTAGCCCAAATCTTGTCAAGATGTTTTTCAACTTGACTAAGTTGACTTGGAGAGATATATTCATTTATTATATGTGTTAATTTAATCATAATTTATCATAAAGTCAAGCATTTTAATCATCTAAAATACCTTCTCTCGCATTATACCATTTACGAAATTGTGCTGGTGTTCCTATCGAAACTTTACTCTCAGGTACAAACTTAAATAAGTCTTTTTTGTATGAGTCTTGTTTATAATCATCATATCCTGAATCTTTTTGAAAATAATAATCATCCCAAACTCGTTTCAAAACAAATACATCTATAACTTTTATTCCATACACAAGAACTTCATTCCACCAAGCAGAACCTTTATCTGCAGGTGTTCTTAGATTTTTGATTAACTCTTTTTTGTGTTGTTTTAAATATTTAGTTGAAGCATCAATATGTTTTTTAATTAATTTATTTGCTTTTGCATTCATTTCTGTTTTTACTAATCCGTTTAATTCTTTCCAATTTAAATCTTTGTTCCCAGGTTTATTTTTAATTTTATCTTGTAACTCCCACTCTTCATCTCTCCACGTAGAAGTATCAGGTATACCTTGTTTTGTTAGATAGTTTTTAAAATGTAATCTATCTTGTGTGAGATAATGAACATCTACCCATCTCATACCTTTCTTATCAGGAACCGTGTCGAAATCCATATAATTTCTCGCTAACATAGTACCTTCTAAATAAAATATAACACCACCGCTTCCTGTTTGAACTCCACGACCTTTTGCAAGTTGTGAGCCTTTATTAGCACGTGTAAAAGTAGATATAGATTTTTTCTTACCTATCAATTCTCCAACATTCTTTATTGTACCAGGACCTGTAACGTGAAATGAATTTACTTGTTGTTTACCGACAAGTGATTCCATTTGTTTTGGGTATAATGGTAAGTATTGTTTCATCGTTACCCAATTAATTGCTTGTTTTGTATGTGCGGGATAAAACTTATCGTTTTCTAATAGTAAATCTTTTAATTTAATTATCTGCATTTTTCATTAACTCAACAATTTTTTGCTTTATAGATTCTTTTACAGACTTTAACTTTGCTAATTTCTTCTCAGCATCTTTTATATCTTGTTGAATAAATTTTATATACTTTTTATACTTTGGATGTTTTTTAGCTAAAACTTTTGCATTGGATAATTCTTTATTTAAATCTATGATATAAAGAGCCATATCATTTCTATCTTTTTGTACACCCTCAATAAATTTTACTAATTTCTTTTTATTCATAATATTCTCTTCTTTGTTTTTCACAATACGAAATGTAGTAACTTTTCTACCATTAATAGTAGGCATTCCGTGTTGGTCAGTTTCAATAGAATTTACTTTAGTCTTTTTATTCTTGAATCTTCCTGTAAGAATAGTATCACCAATCTCAACATCGATAGTAATTTTTTCGTTTAATATGTCTTTTAGTTTCATATCTATAATTATGAGTTAACATCAAATTTAACAACAAATCCAAGAGCTAACTCATCATCGTTCTTAATCGCTCTGCCTAATTTAGCAACAGCCAACAGCTGATTTTGGTCGTTATAAAGACCAATTTGGGTGATATACGGTGCGAACGTTGAGTGGGTGACAAATGTGTTTATCTTATCTGTTGCAGTATATTTTCTTTCACCATACGAACTTGCACTCTTGGTATTTAAACCGTGTGTAGGTGCATTTCCTGGCGGGAAGAACTTATATGCAGAACCACTTTCAGGTACGGTTATAGAACCACTTCGTTGAAAAGTAGTTGTTATATTTGTAGATTTATTAAATTTAAATTCAGGAACATCGAGAAAATATTCGTATTCTAAGTTTTTTACAGACGATTGAAAATCTAATTCCCAACCATTACTACCTGAATCAACACCTACATTTTTGTATAAACTTCCTGTATCTGTAATTGCAATTATTCCATCAGTATAAAATACGTTTCCTACAACTCCTCCTAATAACTGAGGTCCTCCTGAACCTGTAGCAGTTAGTTTAGTAGAGTCATATGATGAAGATTGATACGCGGCAAAAGAAGCAGAATAAGCATGGTCATATAAATTACCAAAACCATCATCTTTTAAAGTCACCGTTAAATGTGAAGGACTATTATCTGTTAGATTAATACTGAATGGCTTTATTTTCTCACCATAATATACAGAAGGTATAGATATTATATTTAATTGATTGTGTAAAGTAAGATTAGTATAAACATTAGAGCCACCAAAATTATTAAATGGTCCTATTGTTCTATCTGTAAAAGAATTATAATATCTGTTACGTGCCCAAAAGTATGATGGCTTTTTATAATAGTATTGAGTTGTACCCTCACTCGAAGTCGGTGCAAAAGAAACCGCATCACTTTCACTCACATAATTCCAAGTAGAAGATGATACTGCTTTATAACCATACACTCCTGAGCCTGAATCTACGTGTGTAAAAGAAAACGCTTTGTGGCTCTGAAAAGGAGTTACACTAACATCTTTTGGGTCTATTCTTCTGAACACCCTAAACCCTCCTTATTAAAAATCGAGTTTTACTTTTACGATAGCTTCTCTTGCAAATGATTTTAATAGAGGCTTACTTAACTTAGCAATTGCTAATAATTCGTTAGCATCGTTATATAGTCCAACTTGTGTTATGTAAGATTTAGGATTCTTAAAAAACGTAGGTTGTGTAAACGAACCGTCTGAAGCAGTAAAGTAAGTCGGGTTACTTGAAAAGTTAAATTTCTTATTACCAACTCTACAAAAATAATGTGTAGAACTTATTACTTCTTCTCTACGAGCTGTAAAGTAATTTGAAGAACTTATTGCATTAAAGAACTTCACGGTATTCCCGCCGTTAGAATTACTACCTGTTGAAAATCCAAGATGTGTTGTTGCTTGTCCTTTAAGATAATGTGGATTAAAAACTAACACACCTAAGTCAGGATAAAATAGTCCTACACTACCACTTGCTGTTTCAAGTGCGGCTGTCTTATGTATTGTCGCAGTACCACCTGAGATAGAACCACTAACAATATTAAAAACTCTTCCACCTTGATTCACCGTAGGGTCTGTAGTAGCACCTGAATCATCTATAAATTTTACCGTATTGTTTGAACCGGACATATGTAGTTCCCAATTACCTGGGTCCATCTTTTCACGTAATCTTGCTCTTTGTAAAGCTATAAAATATGCGTGATTAAGAACTTTACCATCTCCCATAACAAATTTATCTTCGCCTGGTCCTAATAATATGTTAGACATCTGACCATATATCGCCGCAGCTGCTCTATTTCCTGCTATACCTCTACCGCCTATAGAGCCACTACCATTGAAGTGACCATAAGCTACACTAAACTGAATTTCAGCTGTAGTATCAGTAGCCGGACTTGTTGAATATACATCTAAGTAATATGCACCTGTCGAGCCTGATTGTGTAGAAGATGAATAAAATGATTGGAGAGTGCCTGAACCACCTGTCCACATACCTGAAGATATAACATCTCTAATTCCTGATAGTACATCAGGATTATCAGGGTTATCTGCTTCAGTTTGAAATCTTTCGTAAATTGCCATTAGTCATTCCTCCTATGGTCTATGGTAGAAAACCTGATGGTGGATTAGCTGCTGAAGCTACACCAAAAGTTCTATTACGATTAACGGTTAAGTTGATTGTAGTAGTCGCTGCGGTTTCATTACCAACAATAGTTAATTGTGTGGTCTGTGTTCTTGTTAATCTTTTAGGTCTAATCTCTACACTCTTACCAACTACAGAAATGCTGTTTGGTAAATCATCTTCATCTAAGAAGAAAGGTACCGTTGTACCGCCTGCAGAGACTTGTGCACCTGCTCTAACTCTAAGTCTTGCTACTGATTGATTATGAAGAATAAAAGTATATCCTAAAGTATCATCAGACCCGTTTTGTGTACTTGGATTGATTATACTTACGGAATTCAATCTTCTCAAAGTAACTGCACTTTGTGCTACTTCAAGTATAGGCATCGCTTGAGTTGATTTAGGTAGAGTTACTAACTTATATCGCATTACGTGATTTTCATCAGGAAACGCTTCGAGTAACGGCATATTTTCAATTACCGTCCCATAGTAATCACTACCATTAGGATGTGTTACATCCCATAAGCGATAATCTACTTCGTCATCTGCTAAAGCAAATTTTGTTATGTTGAACTGATTCTCACCCTTAGCAAGAAGTTCTCTACCCTTTTTAGTGAGTACAGCATCAACGGTTATATTTGTATTATTTAAAAATCCCATCTTAAAGCTCCTAAGATAATATGAAATTATAGACTATTCTTCTATATTAAATATTGGTTTATTAAGTTTTTATTCATTATTCGATGTCAAGTTTCGAATCTCCTGGCTCTTTTGTTATGATTCTTGTCGGTGAAGTTAATTTTACTATTACAGGTTCGAGCTTATCTGTTGTAGTAAGTTTAGTATTTTTTACTCCTTCAAAAAATAATCTTCTCATAGCAGTAGATGAGTCCGCAGGAACATTTACTTCTGCTGGTTCATAAGAAAAACTTGATGGCATATGCATCGATGCACTTAACCAACCAAATTTTCCACTACCACTATAAAATAAATTAATTTTACTTCGTTTTGGATTTAAACGAGAACTTGAGTAAAATGCTTGTAAAGGTTGTTGGTCTTTAAATGCGTCTCCAAAAGTAACAGACGCGCTTACATAGTCTCCTGGAGTACCTTGTACTTCGTATATAGAATGTTCAAAGTTTTCTAATCTACTCTGTGATAGTACTCCTTGATAATATGTTGATTCGCCTCGAATCACTAAAGCACTTGAACTCGGGTCATTCGTATAAAATTGTATTGCTTGATTTATGTCATCAAAACTTGTATCAGTAGACGGTGCGTATGGTTGACCAAACATTTTGTAGTCAGCAGATTCACTATACTCGTTATCCATCTTAATAGTTTTACTATAAAATCTTTCAGTAAATGTTGGTCGTTTTCCTAAAACTTCTTTACTACGTTCAAGTAAATTAGGTTCTATTAAAATACCGAATCTTGCATTAGCACGTGCTGGAAGTAATTTCTTTAATTGTGGAAATATACTTTGGTCGTATGTTTTTAGTAATTTTAGATACTGCCAAAAGTTAAAAGGTGCATTATATTTTTGCCAATATTTATCTTGTGCTAATGATAAACCACGATATGTTTCTTTATTAGAATCACGAGCGTCACCAAGATAGTTATCAAAATTTATATTAGCTAATGATTCAATTATATCTTGATTTATTGCATCTGATGGTGAAAAATATATGCCAACTCTATTACTATCATTCGGTGCGAAATCATATCTACCTCGACCAATCGGAACTTCAGATTGTAATTCAATATATCTACCATCACTACCACTTACAAATTTAAACTCAGGTCTGATTTCATCATTTTCTACACGCATCTTGTTAGAAGACACTTTTGATGGACCTAAATTAGGTATTAAACTTTTTGTTCTATCTACTACATCGTGAAAAGAATTTCTTGTAAATCCGTTAGCTGTAGCGTTTACTAAATCAGTTGTTTTAGCAGAGACATCTGCTATACTCGTGTCGGAACTTAAATCTTTATTATCATCAAAAGAATATCTTGTTGCGATAGATTCATATGAAGACGAAATACTATTACCATCATATGCTTTTGGATTGCTAACGTGATTATCAAACGAGCCTGTATTTAATACTTCTGTCCAAACACGATATTCCATTAATGAACCTGAAAATCTTTGTACGGTTCGACCTCCAAAATTTAATGAACCTGTTGCAGCACCACTAAATGTTCCATCACCACCTATAGAAGCTGTAGCATTAGCATCCCAAGACGCATTATAAGATTGTGATGCGGCATTCGCACCATTAACATTTAAAGTAGTAGATGATACATATTGAAATCTGTCGATACCCGCATCATATTTCTTTACAACTAAATTATAGTTTACGTTACTTGTCAAAGATGCACTTGCAGGACTTCTACGAATCATAGCACTATAAAATTCATTATCGTAAATAGGCATATCAGAAGACGAAACAACTTTGTATTTGTTAGCGCCTGAACCTGATATAAAAAATAATAGACTACCGATATTATCAGCACCACCATTATCTTTCATTATTACACCCATTTGATTGTTACCTTTTTCCCAAATAAATTGGTCTTGACTAAATGGTGCTTTAAATCTAAACTCAAACGTATCAGGTGATTGTGATTTATTCTCAGCATTTATTCTGTTCTCTGAAACAAACGATACTTTTTGACTACCATCAAACCCAAGAGCTTTAGTGAATTTTCTATCAACAGCATAATTAATAGAACTTGGAGTATCAGGTCCGCCATATTCACGAACTCTTAAAATTGAACTCGGTATACCATAACAATTAATTAAACCTTTTAATGCTCTTACGGTACCTTTTGTTTTTAAAAAGTACGGCATATTAGAAATCAATCTTGACCATATCTCTCGTGAAATATCTTGTTCAGTTCTTTCTATTTCTTCAAATGTTCCTACAGAACCACTTGCTCGTTGACCTAAAATATAATTAGGTAAATCGATTAAATCTTTACCATCGTGTAAACTCCATCCAAGACTTTTAGCTACAGAATAGTATAATTGTTTTGAAAGACCTTCAGTTACACTTTCTCTTCTATCATTAATCTTACCCATATGTTTTGTAAACAACCAAATCTTATCAAAGAAGTGACCGGTCATTTTCATAAAATCTAAGTATGCTTGATTATCTTGTGTATTTAAAAACTCAGGTGTATTGTTTATTAAATAATTTCCGTTTTTAGTATCATATAAAGAAGAACTTGTTATTTGTCTATCATACCAATTTACTGCTACTGATTCTGAAATAGAATATAACACATAAGGATTATTTCCACTGCCATTACCACTTTTCTTTGGCCACGAATTATCATAAAATTGACCCATTGAAGATGTAGCGTTTGAACTTGATTGAAAGTACATATAAGATTCGAAACCATCAAAACTATTTTTAACATCACGTATTCTATTATGCCAAACATCACTTTCTTTTCTGTTTGTATCATAAGATGCTTGAGTCAATGAAGCAGCACTCGCAGATTCAACATTATAAGTTTCTATTAAATTTAATTTATGTTTAAAGTTACTGATTCTTTTTTCCGCAGAAGAAAAATGTACAAATTCTTCAAATCCTTTAGAATATTCTACGTTTAGTTCAGCGTTATCTAAAGAGCCTGATAAAACTTTATCTTGTAACGCTTCTTTAATAAAATCATTTGAAGTCAGTATATCATCTTCTTTTTTGAAAGTAGTAGGTCTTGCTCTAACAGGACCATCTGTATCTTCAAGTTTAGGACTTAATAAAACCGTACCATTTATTGGTTGTGGAACATAATCAATTAAGTCTATAGAATCTTCATATGGCTCTAACATTTCTTTTACAATTTTCACACCATCAAATTCAGATACATCACTTTGTAATGGTTCATATAATTTATAAACTATACCATGTGGATAATCTACTTCACTTATAGTGTCTATTTTAAAATTTGTTGTAAGATATTTTTGTCCTCGTACTTCTAAATATGTTCTTAATTCTTCATCATCATTTACACGATAACGTATTTCAAAATTGTTAAAAGCTTTTGTTACATCTCCTGGAAGTCCTTGTCTTGTTACTGAAGTTCTTCCTGTATTAGAAGGCGTTTGTAATGCACCAACTTGTTGCCCTACTTCATCAAAACTCTTATCAAGTTTTACAATATCAGTTCCTTCTACATTTACTATATTACCAATATAATCAGCATATAAATTTTGTTGTGAAGTTTGTCCTGGTTTTTCAAATCTTAAATCAAAATCATCAACCCATACGATACCTTGAGAAGAATTTCCTAATACACCGCCTACACGATGACCTTCAACTACAAGTTCCATAGGCTCGTTTAATAAAATATTATTCGGTATTAATGCTTTACCTTCAGCAGATTTCCAAACATTAGAAGTCTCATTTAGTACAGAGTTTTCATCATCAGTTCCTACTAAATCTGCGTATCCATAAGTTACAGAAGCAGGTGAATCTCCTTGAAATTCCCAAGTAGCATCAGGACCATTCCATTTCCATTTACCTGAAGGCGAAAGTGTGCCGTCTCGTAACGGGTCATTACTAACTGAAAAGTCACAATTACCACCATCGATATTAGGAGCTCCAAAACTTCTTAACATACTGATAGTCGGCTGTTGTAATGTATTTTGAAGAGACTCTTTAGTTCTTATGTTATGAGGTCTACCTTGGATTATATTTCGATTTTGGTTTGATGTTCCTACTTCAACGAATGATGTAGAATAGACAGGCCAAGGTATTACAGCACCTATCTCTGAATTTTCTATGTTATCTTTTGCTGTTTGTATAGGATTTTCGCCTACATCTTCTTGAGGAGAATCAGCTGAATCACCTTCACTAATTTGTCCATAGTTATTTGCATATGGATTAGCACATCCATATTTTACATATAAATCTTTAACACCTACTCCTGGATACGCATCAGATATAGGCTTAGGGTATCCTGGTAAAAACGATGTTATAGAACTACCCACAGAATTTTCTGTAGCAAACACTTGGTCTCCTGAAATACCTATTACTTTATCTGCGCTTTCATCACCAAATATTGCATCGTAAGAACCTAAGTTACCCATCCAAACAGGAAAATAATCTTCATCAGTTCTGTATTGGTCTAATATACCTGAACCACCTTCTGCTTTTGCTCTTTCGGGTGGACCTGTAGTACTCAATAGCCAATGTCTTGGCCCAGCACCACTTTCTCCATTATCTTCCATTACAGAATGTCTAAACTCATCCATATTTCCTATAGATGCGTCACCTTGAACTTCTTTTGACCAAGTTTCAATTTCCTGTACTCCTCTATAAGATTTGTCATTTGAACCTATCTCCATTATACAACCCTGTTCTTGGTCGTCTATAGCACCTTTTTCTTTTAAGAAATCTCTGTAGTCTTGATTAAATGTTACAAATACTAATAAAACTTTTTTCTTACCACCGCCATCGTTACCCGGCTTATCATAAAATGTTATATCTTTTATCCTACCAAAATCTTTCATTAATGCAATAGCACCTGGATTGTCTTGGTTTACTGCACTACTTATTTTATTATTTTGAGTTTTCGCTACTTGTACAGAACTATCTCCTAATGTATGAACGCTTTCTTGCTTCATATTAGAAAAGAGTGTCATTATTCCATAAGAATAATTTACTTGACTTTCAGAACCTCCAAGTTTTGTTTGCCAAATATGATAGTCACCTAAAGTTTCATCATATTTCATAAAAAAAGTAGAGTAGCTTCCGTTAAATTCAACCCACGGACTATGCGTACTCTGAAAAAACTCTTGATGTCTAATTCTAAATACTACATCAAAATCACTCGGTGATGCAAGAACTGATTGTTGATATATACAAGAGCCTTCTAAAAATTCAGTTGCATAACTTTGAAAGTTTAATGCTCGAGCGTCATTACATCCTGCTATGTTTGGAGGATTTTTAGGTGTCCAAGTTACTCCTCGCCAAATCCACGTTGTTTCAGGTGCACCTGAACCCGGGTCTTCTATTCCTACTTTTCGTATGCCTAAAGGTAAAGTATTATCAGTACCATCAGATAAATTATATTTATCGTAATTAGGTTCCCATACATATAATCCACTTTGTATAGAACTAACAAACCATTGTTTTCCAGGTGACAAATCATCTTCACCTATACCATCTACTAATTGTGTTGAAGGCATAGCTTCTGCTGGTTCTGCTAAATAACCCTCAGGCGCATTTAATGGTGAATCATTTAATTGTTCATCTGAACCAGGTAGATGATATCCCGCCGGCGGTTCAATTGGTCTTGGTTCACCTATTCCGAATCCTGTAGCATATTTAATTCTTATAGTAGCGCCTTTATTTATATTAGAACTCTTTTGATAAAATTTCAAGAAAAATAAATCTTCACCTGGTGTAACACCAAAGTTTGAAATAGAAGGTAATGAAGTAGTAATAACTAATGGTCTATGTATACTCGCACCTGCGGGCCATAAAGAATCATTTCTATATATAGCATTTGTATCAACAAACTTTATACAAGAACCACCATTACGACCTTCATTTTGTACCCACTTAGCGTGACTACCTACAGCAGCTGTTCCGTAATGTTCATCTAACGTACTTTGAAAAGGTATAATACCATCTGACCAAGCTTCTACGGTAATAGCATCTGTGTGTAACTCTGTATCATAAACACCTGATGGAGATAAAGGATTAAGCGCATCATCAAATACTATCGTATCACCGCCCGGGTTAGTTAAAATATTTCGGTCTGTAATTAATGTAGTCTCTACTTCACCAATAACATAAGCATTTTTTATTCGTATAGAAGCACCATCCATTAAATCTTTAAAATAAAATTGACCACCATCCTCTAAAATTATATGAGAAGCCGTAGGGTCGTCATCAACGGGCGGGTGGCCTGTACCCGCATTAAATCCTGCATTAGCAGTTGAAGACATATTAGGATTAAATGGATTATAAAATCTTAATTTAGGTTCTTCATTTCTTTTTAATCTATAATCTTCATCAATTACAACATTTTTAAAAGCAAACGCCCTATCGTATAAGTCGTCTTTATAAACTTCGTCATTTATATTTCTCGCACGTATTCTAATTTCATCACTATTAGAACTTATTTCAGATACTTCATAGTTCATCTTTAAAGGTTGTAATTCAACTTGAGTGCCTGTATCTTGTCCAGGAGCTCCTGAGTAATATTCACCTTTAGGATTTATAAAGTATGGACCATCATATATTTCACCTGCTTGTTGTTGTTTTGTATTGACTAAAACTATTTTATCACTACCTGCTAATGTTCTGAAAAATTCATACTTAAAATTAAATCTTCCTGATACAAAACCCATTTCTCTTATATCAATTCCAGGCTTTACAATTACTCTATCACCTTCTGTTGTAGGTTCAAGTTCTTTTGTTAAAATTACTCTATCGGTTGAAGGTTCTATTATAGATAATAAAGCGTAATCTCTATCTTCACCATTACCATAAACACCGCCTTCATACTTTCGTGTACCGGGAGTAAATGTACCGCCGGCTTTTAATAAAATCTTATCTCTATCTGATAGTTTACTTGACATTATAACTCTTCAAATTCTCTGTTAATTATTTCGTTTAATTTTTCACCACGTACTAACTTAGTTTGTTTTCTTGAAAGTTTTACCCAGGTAGTAGGACTATTGTCCGCAGCACCCGTTTCAGGATTCTCATAACTCTGAATAGGGGCTGTAGGAATATTATTTAATCTCATAACTTGATTATTATCGTCTAAAGAAGAAGATGCTTCAAACTCAGCAATAGAAAGTTGTCTCTCTTCTTCATATTCACGGATGTTTTCAAGTTTTAAATTTTGAAAATATTCGTTGTTTTCAAGTTGTTCTTTTGTATAAGGCATTATTTTATGAAAAATGTAAATTTATTATCTATAACTTCTGTGTCTGTTCCATTGCTACCTGCAAAAGAACCACTTATTACTTTTATTAATAATTTATATTCTCTCTGAACTTGCAACCCTGAAGTGTTTAAATCAATAAAGTTTCCACGTGAGTCACACGATATGTACGAGCCTGTACCATATGGTATAACAACATCATCTGAGTAATTATCTAATACAGAATATTGAGAACCTGTTGGTAAGTACTTTACTACACTATATGCAGATGCTGTAGGAGAATTACTTAATGTTGGATTATTAGTTCTACCTACAATTCGTATTTTACCATCAAACTCATTTGAATATCTTGATTTTAAATTAGTACTATAAATTTGTAAATCTTCTAAATCACTCGCATCTAACTTCTGAAGACTACCTGTATTCCAAACGTGTGAGTTCCAAACTGCTTCTAATCTCGGAGAGTATATAGTATGTGTATCTCGTGAAAAGAATTTAAAATTACCTAATTGTGTACTTGAACCTTCATCTAATAGTACATTATTATTTCCAATAGAACCTGAACGTTTAACCATAAATCCGTTATTAGTAATATTATTACTAAACCATTTATTAACAATATCAGTAACATCCATTCTCATATCAAGTTCAGTATCTGTATGTATAAAACTTTGAGATGCTTCATATCCTGAACCACTAATCCAAGCACCGCCTGTGTCTTTTATATCTGCTTTAGTCCAATACGTTTCTTCATTCTGCCCTGTTCTATAAGCCCAACTACACCCTTCTGTTTCCGCAGGACTATAAGTAGTTTTGCCTCTTCCCATATTCCAACTACCACTTGTAGGATAAGCATACAAACTTTGTGAAGTAGTTAAATTATCACTACCAGCATCATACATATTTAAATAATATTTAGCAGTCGCACCTGCGTTAGCTCTAACTACACTTTGACTCATAGCTTGTAAATCAAAACGTGCTAAAATTCTTGAAACATTGACAGACACACCAGCATCATCAACATCTTTTCGTACTTCAATTATTTCATCTAATCCAAAATTATTAGATTCAGATGCTTCGTATAAAACCGTATCTTCTGTTGCGAATGTAAAAAAGTGCATTACTTACTCCTTAGTACCCGGCGCCACTTGATGAATCGCCTATACAATTACCTTCTATATCTTTATTCGGAAATTTTAATTCAAAGATACTTGGGTCGATTGAAGGATAAATTACACCATCTTTAGTTGCTGAACCGATGTCATAAATGTTACCTGAATAATTTGAACCCTTTTCATAACGATTATAAATTATTACCTGAGACTTATCAGGATTATCTTCGAGAGGAGGAACTACTGATGCAACTCCATCTACTAATGCTATTTCTCTAACTAAATCAGCAACAACAATTGGTTGATTGATTTGCCAATCGTCAGGTCTAAAAAAGAATTTTATAGCATTTATACATCTTAACAAAACTTCATCTTTGTTAAATCCTACTCTTGCTATAATACTAAATCTAACTCCTAAATTAATTATGTAAGCGTCTTTAATATTTACAGCATCTGTTACAGGACGATATTCACTTAAATATGTAGCAAGATTTCTCTTCACAACATCATTACAAACTACTAATTTTTTAGCAGGTGTATATCCTAAAACATACATATTAAGTGCTAATGGATTTGCTACTCGTGTATTAGTATTAGGTAAGTTTGCTTTTGTTTTACCATCTGTACCACTATCTAATGATTTACCTTCTTGTAATTGTTCATCTTGAACAATATAAACTTTTGCCATACTACCATATCTACCTGGCATAGTCATAGCTCTCATCATATAGTCTTCTTTAGTTATTGTTCTTTGTTGTGCTTGAAAATATGCAAGAGAATTATTCTTCACTTCAATTACAGATTCACGACCTTTTCCTCCCATTGCAGGTAATGCGTTATTACAAGCAACACTTGCTTTTGCAGTTGCTATTAAAGAACTATTAACACCTGGCTTATTCGGGCCGTATAAAGCACCTACTACTTTATTAATTGTATTAGATGGTACGTTATGTGAAAGTCCACCACCGTATCTATATGTTATAGTTAATGTAGTATTTCCAGGTGCGAGTCCGTATGCTTTTGTATTTAAAAAATTACTTGGGTCAAAAGCAGTATCTAAACCTGATACACCGGAAGGTAAACTTGAACCAACATTATCAGGATTAGGAATAATTTCTTCATCAGGATTTGAACTATTTCCTGCACCGAATCTTAACTCTACCAATCCGTCTTCAGTTATATAAGTGTAGAATCTTCTTGATGTCTTTTTTAATTTTAATAGATATGGAGCTTTATCAGAAAATTGAGAATCTTGTGGACTTAAATCTGCTGTATTGTTTGATTCAATGAATACCGTATCTTGTGCTAAGTATGGAACTTGACTCCACTCGTTACCATCACTATCTTTACAAGAAATTATTTCAGTTACGCCACTTTGTTTTAATCTTATTTTGTCATATCGTTTAGCAGCACCGAAAACAAAACGTTCTGTTTTTTGTTGACCTGAAGTTGCTGATGCAGATTTTTTTAGTAGATATGTAGTAGGTTCTCCTCCTGCACTTTCATACACACTAACATCTATCTTAGATGCACTACCTGAATATTGAAAATTAACATCTTCGTTTAAGAAAAAATCAGGGCCACTTGAAGATTTTAAATTAGAACCTCCTTTTAATACTAAACCGTAATTTAAATCAGGTCTGTTTGCCGCACCTGAACCAATAGAAGGCACCGTTTGAAAGATATCTACATCTGCAGACGCTGCGGTAACAATTTTAGGTTTATAACCCATTGATTGCGCAATCTGATAAACGTTTTTAGTTTCTTCAGCATATGCTAATAAACTTTCTTTAAATTGATTATCTATATAGTAAGAAAGAACATCACCAACATATGCGGCCATTTCAATAAACATCATACCAGGAGAAGTTTCATTAAAATCATTGTATGCAGAAGGAAAGTATGTCTTTGCGTGTTCCATCAAAGAATCTTTAAGTTGATTAAAGTCTTTATTTAAATACTTAACTTCTTTTTGCTTTACTGCTTGAGCCATTTCCTTCTCCTAAATATTAATACTCACTAAAGTCCGCACCCGGCATATCTAAAGATACAATTATTTCGTCATTAAATTCGGTACTAAATTTTGCTAATATATTTAAAGTATTCCCGTTGTCTATAAGTTCAGTTTTAACTAAACTAACAAAAGGTAAAAATAAATCTAACGCTTCTTTTATAGATTCTTCAACTTGCGGTTTTAGTATAGCTGGGTCGTTTTGTTCAAAAACAATTTCTGATAAACGACATCCAAATTCAGGTATCGCTGGTCGTTCTCCTACCTTTGTTAACAATAAATTTTTTATATTATCTTGTATCTGTTCGTAATAACTATAGTTAGTTTTGAAAAAGCCATAAGTCTCTCTGTTGTAATTTAACGGAAAGCCTATTCCAAAGGCTTTGTCAGGGTCTAAGTCTATATCTCTTACGCTCATTTATTATTCATTTTATTCATAAGTTCACGATAATCTTTAGTGATAGCTTTTTGTACATCAGGGTCAACTTGGTCAGGTGAAACTCCTGCTTTTTGTGCTATTTCTGCTACACCTGCATTTGTCATACCGCCTCCATTAGATTTCATATCACCATAGCCTAATAAGTCAGCCATATCGTTTGTACCAAATGTTTTTCCACCCATTGTCGGATATTCTTCTTTTGTCTTAACAGACTCTTGAATTGGCGTAGACCTTTTAGACTTAATTTCATTAATAAATATCTCGCCGAGTTGTTTTTTGACTTCTTCATTGACTAATCTACCGATTATTTTTTTTAACTCGTTTGCCTTCATAATACCTCCTAAGTATTAATATCCACCGCCACCGGTACTTGTTGAAGTTCCCGTTGCAGTAGTAGTTGTTGTTATTGTTGTTACACCGTCACCGCCATTGCCATCATTATTTTGATTAGATTCTTCAGCTTCAGATAAAGCAACTAATGAATCTAATTCTTGTTGTGTTGATTCCAAATCATCGTCACCTGTATCTTTGCCGTTTCCTTTTCCATTAGCTAAACTTGCAAGTTTTATTGCTAATAAAGCTATTATAGTTTCTACAGCTAAAGCTTTTAATTGTTTAATTAAAAAATCTGTATTTTTTAATGCGGCTGATGCATCTGAAATTTCTTCTTTTACTTTTTCTATAATTTTATCTTGTAGAACACCTGCAGCTGCAACAGGAGGAACTAAAGCAGAACCTATCTTACCCGCATCAGCGGCCGCTCCTGCTATTGCTTTAGCAACTTTAATTCCTGCTATTGTATTTCGTATTGCCTTTAATGTAGGTTCTACACTTTCTGCTAATTTTTTTATCTTTTTTATTTTTTCTATATCTTTAGGTAAATTTTCCGGCATTTCACCTTGTGATGCTTTACCTTGATATAAAGGTATCTTTCGGTCTTTGTACCCTCTTAAAAAATCGATAGGCGCAGACATCTTATCATTTATCACTTTAGTTATCATTCTACAAATACCTTCTTACTAACATCACCTGTCCATACTGATATTCCGTCTGCTTCGATTTGTGTACCTAATATTTTATTATGTAAACTTTTAATACTATCTTTTATAGGTTTAGATATAGCACTAATATCACTTTTCGATACACCGTTTCCATCAACAGCAATCCCACCATTAGCTAAATTATCTAATGCATCAGTTAAGTTTTTCAATATTCCTAACACACTTCCATCTCCTAATTTAGCTCCTTCAGTATCACTCGCTTTTGAAATTCCTACCATAGTATTTAAATAATTTAATCCTCTTACTGCTGGTTGCATTGGCGAGTTTGGAAGTAATCCACGATTCTCACTTGTACCTATATAAATAAAACCACTTTTCTCATCTTCATCTACTGCAGGTGTAGTTATAAAAATATTCTTCATAGAATTTAAACTTAAATGTCCTGAAGATAGTACACTTATATTATGATTGTTATAGTTAGCACCCTTAGTATAAATAAATATACTATTAGAAGAAAGTAACATCTTATCGTTAACAGATTTATTTTGCGCAAACGTAGCACCTACCGGTGACGATAATACTTTCTTTTCGTAATCTACAATTCTTTCTGTTCCGTTTAGTTTTGCTTCAGTTTTTAAATCTATACCAGGAGAAGAATTTTTCAAAAGATAAATAGAACTACCATCTACATTCGGGTCAAAGAAATTAGGTATAGATGCGTTAGAGTTTTGTGCTGAATTTAATTCAGAAGAAAACTCATCTGCATTAAATACTTCAACATCAGAAGCGTCTCGTGAACGAAATCCGTTTCCTATTCTTATTGTTGGTCTACTTTCTTTATCACTTAATACTATAGCGTGTCCATATCTACCTTGAACAGCTACATCTCCTGGAGTTATTTGTATAGGAGAAACACCAAAGTCAGGCTTATACTCGCTCGTAGCAGTAGGAACAAGTTGTGCTGAATTTGTTATCGAATCATATATAGGAAGAGGAGGCCCATAAAATCTACTACTATCATATGCAAAAACAGGAACCATTTCGTTTATTACAGGTGACGATATGAAGTGCATAGAAGAAGGCTTCATATTATTCATCTGAGAGTCTTCTGTAAACGTAGAAATTTTTTGTTGATTGTCAGCCGGATTGACACTACTTATAACTTTAGCAGATGGTATCTTAAATGCTATTCGTATAGCATCTACAGCCTCATTTACCTCTTGTTTGATAAAATGATAAGCTTTACTAAAATTTAATAAACCGCCTGTATCTTTATCCATTGTTAACTCTCAGGAAAAGCAGTAGAAGTTTTTTTAGTTTCTATATCTTCGTTTATCCTATCACTTTCGCTCTGTATTTCTTGAATAGAATCTGATAACCCGGACATTAATTGTTCTTTTTCAAGTTCACTTAATCCAAATTCACTATCAGAACCTTTAGCTTCAGCTGAAGCAAGTTTTTGTACAATAGCCGCTACTTTAATTAATTGTTCGTCATTCTTTACTGCTACATCAAGATAATCCTTTAATATAGGTACAAGTGCTACTGCAGATGCGGTATCTGTGACAAACTTCAAGAGGTCCTTCATCAGAACCTCTATCTGTTGTTTGTTATTCTCTGAGTTTTTGTAGATATCTTTGAAAACATCTGATAACGTTTTGCCTTCAAAGACTTCAAAAGAGTCCGACATATATATCTTCCTTAATTAATAATAAATATATATAAATCAAGAAAGATACGATTTTAAGTGAATACTGAGCCGGTTACATTGTTTTTGAATGATATTCCCTTATCTCTGAAGTCAGTAACTAAAGAATTTTGTTTACGTTTCATTACATTTATAACTCGTGTTATATGTTGAGTATTAGAACCACTCATTTCACGAATTAAGATATAAAGTGCTTTCTTATTAAAGTTTTCAATACTTTTATTATTTCTCATTAAATAAAGAAGAGCATCAACTACAGCAATATCTTTCTTTTTCTTAAAAATTTTAAAAATATTATCTTCCCAATAGAATAACATTTGTTTAAAGACTTCTAATTTAAAGTCTAAAACGTTAGCAGAACTTGATTCACCATCAGTATCTCTGTTATAATCCATAACATCTATTTGGTCGTGTATTTTACCCATCTTATAATTTTTATTATTATTTAAAATAAGATAGTTTTTAGCAACAACTGAAAAATAACTAAATGCTTTGCCTTTACCTTGTACATACTTGTGCATATTAATTACCATATTAGAGACTACTTCTTCAATTACTTGTTCTGTAGGCTCATCAAAATAGTAAAACTTATAAGTATGAATTAAGTTTTCAGATATTTTTCTGATAGGGAGATAAATACTTTCAGCAAAAAGTCTATTTCTTTCAGGGTCACCTGGTTCCATAGAATTATACTTTACGATTGCATCTTCAGTTTTTTGTCCAAAGTACATTTTACTTTTCTTTCTTCGTTTGATTTTTTTTCTAACCGGTAAGTTACTTGCTGGTGTTGCCATCTTCTTCTACTCCTGTGTATTTTTGTATTTTATTTAAACTAAGTTTTAGACGCTCAAACGTATCACCGACTTCATCGTCTGATTCAAACATTTTCTTTTCATCGATTATTAAAAATTCTTTCTGAACTTTATCTAAATCACTTGACATATCTTCGAACCAAGTTTCTAACGTTTCTTGTCTTTTTAATTGAATTATATTAGCACTTATACTTGTAAGTAGTAATATACCTAATATTATTTCTATAATCATTTTTTATCTCCAAACAAATCATCAAATAGTTGATTCTTATAATCTTTATCTACTTTAGGTTTTGTTTTTTTAGATTTCGGTTGACTTTGTCCTAAATCCGCACTAGGACGAACCTCCTCAACCTCATCTTTTTCAACACCTAAAATATCAGAATAAGGTATGTTAGCATCTTCACTAAACATATAACGTTCCATCTCAAAACGAGTAGCAACCATATCTGCTTGATGAACTAACTGAGCAATATTTGATTTTATCTTTTTGCCTTCACCAAAACCCATTAGATAAGTTTTGTTAGCTTCTTCATACATACCATCAGCAAGTCTTAATCCTAAATACTCTTGTTCAGAATATGTAACACCAAATTGACTTAACGTATAAACTGCTCTGTCAGTAACGGTCATATTATGTAAGTTAGGATTTACTTCATACATTTTACCTTGATTGATTCTATGCCATTCAGATGGATTAGGTTTATAATAATCTTCTTCGAGACTACCAAGTTTTCCTAAGTCGTGATGCATTGTACAAAATACTACATCATCAACGGTATATGTTAACTTGAATCCAAAGTCTTCATAAAGTTTAAATAACTTTTTACCTGCCTCTGTTATATTCATAACGTGGTCAATATAACCTCCGGGCCACGAGTTGTGAAAATGGTCAGTAGATGAAGCTGGTGCTAACATCATACGTTCTTCAAAATGGTCATACATTTTATTTAACTTATTAGCACGTTCTTCGGAATTATGTTCTTTAACATTATCACGAATATACTGCATACGTTCTTGTAAATCTTCTATTTTTAGTTTCATTTTTATTTCCTTATCCAAAAAAGTTATTTTCTTTTACAACAAGACTTTTCTTTACATTAGAAAGTTTATTGTAATCTTTTGCGTATTTCTCAAATACTTCACGAGGTTTATCTGATTTAACCATTTCATCAATCGACCTTAATACTTTAGCTAAATCTTTATTTATCATTTGTTCTAAGTTGTGTCTGATACCATATATTGATTGTTCAATCAATTCAATCGTATCTAAAAACAAATAAAAATTGTGTAGTCTCATTCTAAATTGACCATCCCAATTCCATTCACAAACATCTCTCATATCAGCCCACTTCTCAATGAATCTATCAAAATCATTTACACCGATTAAGTTTTGTGTTTTGATTTTATCTAACATCTCAGGCATCTCAGGAAGATGTTTTTCTCTTGGCATATTAAATGCTTCGAATCTCGCATCTTTAAATGAGAACGAAGTATAATATAAACCAAACACAACTGCTCTGTCAGGAGTAGATGAATCAGTAGTAACCGTTATGTTAGAACCTACATCTTCAAGTGACTTTTGTAATTGTAACAACATAAAGAAATCTTGAATACGTGATGTACCTAAAATATGTAGATACTCATTTGATTTCTTTTCGTGTTCTCTACCTTCTAATAAAGTACATACACTTGCCATAAATCTAAATACATCACCTGCTGTACCACCAATAGACCAACCTTGAAAGTCAAAATCTTTTACTGCAGTATACCATTCTTTGTAAGTCGTATCATCTTCACCTTGTAATACATTTAAGAATTTAGTTCTACCTGTTTGTTTCTCATTAAAGTATTTAAAGTTTTCCATTGAGATATCAAAACATTCTTTAAATTTTCCTGTGTATTTTAACCTCGGCGGGATATCAAGATTCATAGCAATATCAGAGTTGTTTTCTAACCAATCAAAAACTACCGTCTTTAGTTCAGGCTTCCATTTTATCGCTCCTGATGCTATCTGATATCCACCTGAGTCACCCATAATTAAATTAGTATCACGTTTGAATCCTAATTCATTATAAAAATCTTTACGTGATTTATGTGCACCTGCTGTGATTAAAAAATCCGTATATCTAAATTCTTCAGGAAACTCTTCTGTATAAAATCTACAAGTTAGTTCATCTTTAAATTTATGATTTTTTAATAATCCGTGTCCAAACTCACCTGCTGAGAAAGACGGAAAGTATTTAAATTTACCTATCTTTTTATTCATTATAAAACTCCTTTATCTTTAAGAAATGCTTCGTAATATTCTGATTCATTCCAAATGTTAACTTCTCTATCTATTCCATTCTTAATAATATAAGCATCCATTAAACAACCTAAAGAAGATAACTTAGGTATATTAAAGTGAGAATGTAGTTCTTTTATAGAAGACTCTAAAACTTTAAGAGCGCTATTTACATCAAACGGGTCATACAACCTATCTGCCGGAATACATTCAGGAAAACTTTTGAATCTTGGATAAACTATATCACAACCATATGAAGTAGCTTCTAAAACCGTAAAACTAACATAATCTTGTAATGCACTATTAAACTGAATAGATGCACGATTTAGTAAATCGTAATAACCATCTTTAGTCATATTAGTTTTAACAATAAAACGTTCTTCTGTTCTATCTAATTCATTTATAGCATCGACTATAAATTGGTCGTTACTTCTCAATTCTTTAGCACTTGAAGTAAACACCCACTTCCAATCTTTATGTTTAGCAAGAAACTCTTTTGCTACTTTCATCATAAACATAGGATTCTTTTCCCAATCTAAACGAGAAGAAGAGATTACCATTTTTTCTTCCCAAGCCATTGTAGGATGATAACTTCTTATCTCATCAAAATTAATCGGTAATGATGTTACGTGTATAGGTGTTTTAAATCCTGCGGCTTTAAGTTCATCACGATTTATAGTACTACCGACAAATATACCTGATAGTCTTTCATCTAATCCCAACTCATAATGTCTCATCCAATTTCTCATATTATATGTGAAATCAAATTCATCTACAGATTGAGCCCAACATCTTGCATAGAACTTAGGAGTAATTTTATATAAATCACAAGCATAAAAAATAGATTCGATACCGGGTGTCCAATAATCTTGAAGATATATTGTTGATTCACTTGTAACTTCACCATCTCTAATACGTTCTAATAAATCTGAACATTGATTCATACTATAGATACCACGACCAACTGCATCTAATACCATACCAACTTTTACATCGCCTTGTTCATACTTACCATCAACAGATACAAACTCTGCACCAACTTGTTCAAACGCCTTAGGCATCCACTCAGTAGATAACTGATGAGTATATCTTGACTTTAAACTTTCTAACGGAAAATAATATATCATTTTGTCTCCTTTAAATAATCTTGTATTTCTTCACTATTTTTTCTTTCCCACGGATACACAATCCATCTATCGCCTTTTTTGTTTGCCCAATAATCAGGCACAACAGAAGATTGTTCGTGATAATGTAATGTAGCTGTATCAGCATTTTTAAATATTTCTGCTTTCATTTTTTCTAATGTTACTCCTGTATCTGCTATATCATCTACAATTAAAAACTTTTTACCATACCAAGATTGTAATCTGTCTATCAAAGGCAATCCTAATTTGTGACTCATCATAACTCCTATACACAACCCGCCTCGAGGTATTGCATAAATTCCTTCATAAACTCCTTCGGGAATCATATCACATAATTCATCTACCATTAATTCTAATTCATCCCAACTAATGTACTTCTTCATCTTTTCTCCTGTTGTTCTTTTGTAGGTTCATAACGTAAAAGAATTGGCTCAAACTTTCTGTAAGGCCTTTCTAAAATCTCTCCTGAGGAATTTGTTTGAAAGTTTAAAGACTCTTTACTGAGTACACCTTTCTTAATCATACCGCCTATATTATTTATGTGAACTACATTCATATTAACCGCAAATCTTACATTATCTGTGTTATTTTGATATTTATGAAGTGGTGTATATTTACCAGCATCATCTAAACGACCGTCAAATCTCATTTCTGTTACTTCTTGTCTACGTTTTTTATCACAATTCATAAATAAAAGACCGCGATTATGTTTCCACACAACATCTAATTCATTTCTGCTTGATTTTAAAGTAGTTCCATTACCGCCTTTACCTATATAAACTACGCCTGTAAAAGTTTTGTAAGTTATATCTACGTGAAAATTATAATCTAATTGAGGCGGGTAGATATTAAGTTCTAAAAAACAAAAGTAATCTTTTCGTCTAATATCGTTATTACGTTCCCATGGATAAATTTTTGATGCTTCTTTCCAAATGTCATCTATAACTTCTATGTATCGTTCTGTACTCCAAAATGGTACAAATACACTAAACCCATTTGTAGCAGTGTTTGGAGTTATTATTCTATGTTTGTGTGCTTCTTCTTGTAGTTTTAAGCCAGGTAACATATTTCCATCTTTATCAAAAAGAGGCCAATATTTTTTTCTTAGCTCTTTTAATCCATATTCAAAGTAACCTTCTACCCATTTTAATTCTTTTTCAGAAAAGAAATTATTTATAATTCTATGTGGCCACGAAATAAGTGGAGAACTTTTTATTACTTTAGGTTTCAATATACTTCAGCTCCGTTTTCATTATCTTCATAAACAGCACAATAACATAAATCAAATTTTTTATATAATTCTTCAGCAATCATTTCACAAGATTGAGAACCAAAATCACATAAATCTAATTCAGAAGTATAATACATTTCTCTCAAGTATCTGTTTATTTGTCTTTTAAACATTATAAATTCAACATCTCTATCATCGTGCATAACTTCTTTACGAGCATCAATATGAAACATATGTCTATGTCTATATTCTAAATAATGCATCTCTGCACCTGCACCATCTGTAGCATCGGGCCAATTATGAGTACCTTCAACTTGTAGTTTTACTATTATATTTGTTTGCATTATTTCCTTCCTTTGTTTTGCACATACAATCGTAATTGATGTTTATTTCTGTAGATATAATGTTCTTCAAGAATTGTAAATCTTTCTTCTATCTTTGCCATCCACCATTCACGCGGTTTTACTATTAAGTGTGCATTTCTTCCGTCAGGTAAATGTAACAATGCTTTTGCGCACGATATAGTAAGAAATGCTCTACGTGAAGTAATTCTTTTTAAGTCATCCAATACATTATCTATGTACTCAGGCTCAACGTGTTCTAAAACATCTACACACACTACATAGTCTTGTGGGTCAGGACTTTTGCTTTTACTTTTTATAGCAGGTTCATATTCTATTACATTACATTCATCTTTAAGAGCCCACTTGAGACTTCTCTCTTCACCTTCTATATTTCCTGAACCATAATCTATTAAAGTAGTTGCTTGTTGCCATCCAATGTGGTCTCTGATAGTAGCTAATATTCGAGGCTTTGTAGACTCACCGCCCCACTTGCCTATTGAATGTAGTTCAGAAATTAATTCTCTATATTCTTCAGATATTAACTTCATTTCATATCCTTTACAAAGTTATAAAATTCTTGTCGTACTGAATAATCACCATCAATAAAAGCACCACTCAATTTAGATGTTTTCATTTCAGAGTGAGGATGTTTAACACCACGTAAACACGCACATAAATGTTTAGCACTTACCATTACAGCGATACCACCATGAACTTCTAATACTTTATCTAAATGTTCGTGTATTTGCATTGTAAGATTTTCTTGTACTTGAGGTCTACGTGAATAAAATTCAACCGTACGATTTAATTTAGAAAGGCCAATAATCTTACCTTCAGGTTTAGCAAGATATGCTACGTGAGCAACACCAAAGAAAGGTAAGTGATGATGTGAACACATTGAATGTACTTGAATATTACCTTCAAATACCATACCATCGTAACTATCAACATTATCAAATGCTGTAATCTTAGGAGGTTTGTTAAAACAACCTTCTGCTAAATCATTTACCCAAGCTTTAGCAACTCTCATAGGAGTCTCAGAAGCATTAGGGTCTGTAGACCATTCAAACCCAAGTGAAGACATAAACTTACCATAATGTTCAGCCGCATTTTCTATTGTGCTTTGTTTTTGTTCTTCTGTTAAAGGTTTGTTTCCGTTTGATTTCATTATATCTCCCATTTTCTTATGTAGGGTTTAAATTTTTCTTCAGACATTCTAACCGGAATAATTTGAGTATAATCACCCATCTTACCTGATATGTAAGAAAGTTTTCGTATCCAACTATCTTCAGATTTGTCCCACTCTCTATAAATAAAATTTCTCATCTCGTGTAAATCATAATAAACATAGCGTCCTGTAGCAAATCCGTCTGTTACTTCTGTATGATATATCCTATCACTTTTTGAATCTTGAACCCAACCATCTTCTTCTTCACGTTTATGTTCATTCTTTTTAGAATGATGCCACTTCAAATATTCTATTCCAAATTCCCAATCATTTTGATACTCACTATAATATAAGTTTGATTTAACATCAGTAGTTATTTCATTAGACCAATTTTTGTTTTTGAATCCAAAATCTATTCCCATCTTTTGAGTTTCTTTCCACATATCAAAATTAGTGTAATCATATACTTCATCCCAATGTTGTCGAGCCATATCAAGAAACCAAGCCTCACCAATTCTACCTTTAGAAAGTTGTTTTTTAAATATTGCTTTAGACACCTTTACTCCATTGTTTCCATCCATACACATTCATTCCTAATACAAAGATACTCATTGCTACTTGGGGCATGGCTTGTATAAGTAAAGCGTATATTAAAAAGAAAATATTGCCAACGCCCCATATATAGAAACAGAAGATTTTCTGTTGTGCATTATAGTAGTAGCCGAAGAGTATTAATACAAATCCTAACCAACCTATTATTTCAATTAAATTATGTTCCACGTTTATCTCCATAAGTTATAATGTGAAGTCTATCTGTAAAATTATATCCTTCTTCGATACAAATTTCTGATAGCCATTGTCTACGCCTTGTAAGTTGTTCTCTGTTCAAACCTTCAGGCATAAGATACACATTTTCATTCTTAACACTTAATATGTTTTGTAATTCTTTAAACTCTTCTAAATCTGTTTTATTACTGATAACAGGCTTGAGTTGATGAAAGTCGTGATAATCTAATAATTGTTTCATAGCATCATAATTAGTACGCCACTTCTCGTGTTGTCTTTTATTTGCTTCTGTAACTTCTTTTCCTGTGTAAGGATTCATTGTACCCGGTCTCGGTGTACTATTAGATAACTTAGGCGACAATGAAATAAAGTCAGCTTCAGTTTCTACAAATTCAGAACCTTCTGTTTCAATAGTAATCCAATGGTCGTAATAGGCACCTATCTTACATAGTTCAATTAGTAAGTCAGCGTGTGCTGTAGGGCCACCACCTGTAATCATTGTATATTTTATTTGAGGATATTTTTTATAAAACGTATGAACATCCTCTAAAGTGAATTTACCTTTCTCAGGAGCCCAACTTGCAAAAGGAGTATCACAAAACGATTCAGCAAATTGACATCTCAATTTACATCCCGAAACTCTTATCAACAAATGAGGAATACCAATAAACTTGCCTTCACCTTGTAAGCAAGGATACATTTCTCCTATTGCTACTTTACCCAAACATACTCCGCGTAATTATTATCGTGTTCCCAAACCCTAACTCGTTCTAACCAAACTCTACCATCTGTTTGACTAATAACAATAGGATTCGCATAATCAAATACAAATCTACAACTATCTTCTATACCAGGCCCGTAATTTGCGTGCATTACATTTAATTTTACAATGTCTTCTTTTTCTAATTCTTTTAATCTTAATAATGCAGGGTCATCGTGTGCTATTAATAGTTTGTGGTCCCATTGTTCTTCTATCCAAGTCTTGAACCACTTTAAATTTCCAAAGTCATACACCCATCCCTTTTCATCTCTGTAATCACAAGCAAATTTAAGTTCTACATAACGACCATAACCATGAATCCAACGGCAATGTCCATTATCTTTATATTGTCTATGTCCTGTTGAAATAGGACCTATTCGTTTATATGAATTATACATAGTGCTAATTTAACTCCATTTTATTATACAAGTCAACCTAAAAATTTAATTTTTTTAATTCTTCGTCAAGTTTTTCGAATTGTTTCATAACATCTGTTGTTTTATGTTTTTCAAACATAGAAGGAAGTATATCTACAGGCAAGTCTGATTTTAAGATTCTCCATAAAAAGTGTCCTATACATACTTCTAAATAGGTGAGGTTAGGTAAAATATTAAGAAAAAATTTCAACGAACCGTAAATAATTAAACTAACAACTAAAAACGTTGCGAACCAAAGACATTGTCCTAATACCCAAATTGTTCTTTGTGTCATTTCATACTCCTAAATATTCATCGTCATTTTCATATTTTACTTCTTTGTGTTTATCATAATTCATAGAATTAGAAGAATTAGAAAACAACATACGTATGCCTTTAGCAATGAACCACAGAATCTCACTAACTACCAACATTATCGAAAGAAAAACAATGTTATTAGAAATATACTCTTTTATCTTTTTAATATCTATCATTTTATTTGTAACTCCTTAAACCACTTAGGAACATTTTCTTCCATATAATGTTGTATAACAAATGCTTCTGCTATATGAGAAAAGAACCAAAAGAATGTAAGTATTGGAACATATATTCTGAAATCTAATTCCAATACAGAAACTCCTAACCACGTAAAGAATATCATACCCATAGATTTAGTTAAAAAACTTATTCCACTAAATCCTAAACTGAGTGTGTTACCTCTCGCTACTACTATGTAGATATTTAACACTAAGTGTATTAAATTTAAAAATGATGGAGCAATAACTCCCATTAAAAAATACATTGCAAATTCCATTATTTGTTCCTTTTTATTTCATTCATATCAAAGTAATAAGGACCGCCATCTTCATCTACCTTATTATTGTCACTACTCCACACCTCTCTGATATCAGGCTCTATAGAATCTTTCCAAAACCATTTTTCAGAGTGATAGACTATCCAACTAATTATCGTTTGATAGAGGCTTATTATTTTTTTCTTTATTCTTTTCAACTTTATCTTTTTTACCAAAAATCTTTTCCCAATTATCAGCATATTTCTTTTTATCAATTATTCGGCTCTTATCACCCTTACCCGCATTTGAATATTTTTTACTCATTTAAATTCTTTACGTTTTACTACTTTAAGAGGTATCGGCCATTCTTTATAAGACTTTGTAGATGCTAATCCGGAATAGTTACAAGTCATTTCAGCTTCATATTCGTTAACATATTGTCTAACAAGTTCACCTAATTGCATATTGTTAGGATTTGATTGTACTAATTCTTTAATTACTTTATAAAACTTTTCCATGTTTATCTCCTGTATTTTTTAACAGATGGTTGCCACGTTACCGTATTGCCTAAATTTACTTTTATATAAATTCTTGATTCGACCGGCGGAACATATTTATTTAATTTTACTTCTGTACCATCTTTCTTTATCCCGCCTGTTATATTACGCCCAAGATTTATATTATTAGCGTTATATTTTTCTAAAAACGATTTACCTTCAGAAGGATGATTTACTCTCGCTGAAACTTTATTTATAGTAGACATAGATAATCCATGATACGCTTTTATTGAATCAAAAACTGCTAAGTTATTATTTTTGTGTATCATATTACTTATATAATTATCCCAACAATTTCCTGTAATAGTATCAGAAAATGTGTGTTTAACTTTTTTAAGCGCCTCTCTACTAAATATATGAGCTGAACATTCAACATAGTTAGAATATCTTAATATGTAGTTAGGGTCGTTTACTAAGATATCTACATAGTGCATCCCGTCTTCATCAAACGATGGTGTACCTAAATCTATATCATAGTCTTCCATCATTCTAAACATTTCATTTATGTCTTCTGTAAACATAAACATATCATCATCGACTATCCAAACATAATCATATTGCTCTAAGTGTTTAGGATAAAATGATGCATAGTGTGAAAAGTTTTGAAACTTAGTACCTTTACGTTGTACCCACAAATTAGATTTGTCTTTCCCGATATTACTATCGTCATAACAATATGTTACTAAATCAAAATCTTTTAAATCTTTAGTCCACGTATCAAAAGGGCTACCGTTAATAGGCCTATTATTCTTATCTCTAAATTTACGTTGGCCAGCAGATGTGAAAACTAAATTTTTCACTTAATCAAATTACTCCACTTCATTAGTTTCATCTTTTTTACTTGTATACGATTGTTAAGTTCTCGGTCATTTAATATGCCCCTATCTTTCATTAATTCAATCATACATAAAACATCACCCGCTTCTTCTGTCAATCTATCAATAGTATAATCTTCAGAACGTACAGCTTTTGAACAAGCCTCAACAAGTTCACCACATTCTTCCATAGTGATTAACATTAGTTCTGTATTATAATCTAACTTTTTATTTATTTTTTTCTCCATGAAGCTCCTTCTTTAGGTGCTACCGTTTTACCGATATAATGTTCTGTACATCGAATTGTTCTGCCATATGCTAATTCTATAGTATACATTTTATCATCTTTAGTAGGCAATCCTGTTATCGTACCTTCACGAAGTGAAAGTGCTTTAAGTTCAACTTTACTATTTAATTTTAATTTCTTCATTGTATTATCCATTCTTGATTTAAAAATTTTTGTGCTTTTTTATATTTTAAAACTTTTACAGCATCACCTTTTTTAATAGTAACCAAATGATTACGGCCTATTTTTGTTTCTGCTTTATATGTAGTAACTAATTTTCTATCGTGAATTGTGATACCCATCAAATGGTCTATCTCGTGTTGAACACAAATTGATTCTAATAATCTCAGAGCTTGTTTGTTTTTACTCTCATCAGATTCCCAACTACCTTTGCCTTCTTCATTTGTTTCAACTCCACTAAATATCCAAGTGCTTTCGTTTTGTTCTGTTTTTACTTGTACCGTTTCGTATCTCTGAGTACGTACTCCTTTGTTAGGGTAAGATAAACAACCCTCATAATAACTTATCTCGTTTTCTTTTGAGACGATTTTCGGGTTAATGAGAACCAAAGGTTCACGAACATTGACCACGGCCACTTGTGCATCAATTCCCACTTGATTCGCCGCGAGGCCAATCCCGTCTTTTCTTTTGTTAAGTATCTGAAATAATTCTGTTGCGATAGCCATTCCTTCTTCAACTGATACCTCTTTTAGTTTTTTATTAATAACCGGATTATTATCTTTATAGCAATTTATAACTTTTTTAGAAATTTCTCTCATTATACTCCTGGCTTTTTCCACGCAGTAGCTCCAACTTTCTTTATGTATAGTTGAGCGTCTTCATCATCTTTAGCTAAGAACTTTACAGGTTTAGCATCTTTACCTTTACCTTCAAGGTAAGTGTACTCTCCGTATCCACCCCAATTTTTCTTCTTAGTTTTTTTCATTCAAAGACTCCTTTTTTAGTTTCCACATTTCGTTAATATCTTTTTTAGAACCGCCTTGTTTGACAAAGGCCTTTTCTCTTGTCATTATTGTCATTGGAACATCAGCTAACGATGGTGGTCTACCCCACTCATCTACCATAACCTTTTCCGATAACCATTCTTTTTTAGTCATTAGATTTCACCTAACTTGTGATTAATAAAATCTCTCTGTTGTTTTACAGCCGCTTTAAGAGCCGCTTTTTTCTCTTTATCACGAGCCAAAAGAATCTCTTGTTTACTTCTACGTTTAACTTTCTTTTTAGGTGGTTTAACTTTAGTAGGTTCGAGTGTGCCAAACAACTTAGGTTGTTCTTTACCTTTATGAAAAACGTTTCCATCTTTATCTACAAACTCTGCCATAAAGTGCCATCCCGCAGGTCTTCCTGATGGTTTAGGTTTCTTCTTCTCTTCAGGAAAGCCTACTGCTACCATTGTACATATAGAACAAATAACTGATTTAGCCGAATCGCCACAATTAGTGACCAATCTACTACACTTCTTACAATTAAGTGATTTATATGATTTCATTCTTGTTGTTGTTCTCATACTACTCTCCTTTTGTTATAACAAATCTTCACAAAATTTATCCATTGAACATTGTTGTTCTTTCGCATCTAAATAATCTTGAAATGATATTTCTTCTTTAGAACCATCAGCATAAATTCTATGTGTTGGTGTCGTATAAATTAAAATTGAATTAGGATTTGCATCAAACATATTTTATCTCTCTTTGTTTACAACTAAATATAATACCAAAAAACAATACAGGACAACCTTTATTTTAAATAGTGAGGCGGTTTTTTATTATAAGGCTAAAAACCGCTTTGAAAAAACGCCTTGTCTATTTCCGTTATTTTGAGTGGATGTAGACGCAACCACTATATGTAATCCGGATGTCCATTAATTGCCGAATTGAAATCAGGATTTGCTTCACAATAAGCATCGAAATCAAAGTCATCCTCATTTTCCGGAATGTCGTTTGCCGGGTCGTATTCGATAGGATTAGGAACATCTCTGTCTAAGTCTATTTCAGAATCATAAGATGCCATTGTTATTTCATCAATAAAACTATTCATTTATGCCTCCGCTAATATGTGATTTGTTATTACATCAACTTCATCAACATCAACAGGAATATCAGCATAATCACCTGTTTTACACATCCTATCTTCCATGTCATTTTCTAACTTGGCTAATAAAGTTGTTCTTCCAAAATCACTCATCCAATTCAATCGATGAAACTTTCCATCAACTTGCATCTCTACAACCTTTAAAGAATCAGTAACAGAAGAGTGGACATATTCCACAACTACTTCTTTACCACCTATTTTTGTTTCGTACACATAAGTCATTCAGACTCCTTTTCTTTTTGTTTACACCTAAATATAATAACAAATTGCTATACCGGTCAAGCATTTTTTTTAATTATTTTCTTCATCTTCGTCTTCGTCTTCCCAAACATCACAATGGTCTAAACAATCTGAACATAAATCGTAATCATCATAGACTACCGCTCCACAACATTCACTTCTTAACATTACTTAATTCCTTTTTTTCTATTAAACAAAAAATCTAAAATATCATTAGCAGTTTCGTTCTCTTCAACTATCTCATTGAGATTATCAAATAGATTTAACTGATTCTTGTGATTACCATAATCAGTTCTTTCAACTAAATCACCAAAAGCGTTTTCAACTAAGTTCTTCATATTTTCTCTCTTTATCATATATGAATATAACACTAAATACCACCGGAGGTCAACCGGTTTCTTAAATTATTTTTAAATTGTTCACTAACGTGGGTAATGTGTCTACAAGATTTTCTGAAAGCATAACCTTTACATCCACAACTATAATGTTTATGAAATGGATGCCACTCTACCCAATAATGATTTCCTTTAGAACCATCAACACGCCACTTGTTATCTTCTATAATTTCACCATCAAACTTCTCAATGAGTAAATCTATTAAAGCTTGATTACGCATCTGAGTACATATTATGTGGTGAAGAAAATCTTAACTCTTCTCTCCATTCGTCAATGTCGCTATCACCATAACCAATCTCACCCATAGCTTTACCTACTTTTATACAATCTTCAGTACACAAGTCAGGACCTTTATCAAGCGCACATAACGCTTGATAGTAAAGTATCCAAATATACTTACCATTATTAAAGTAAATGTCTTCACCTTTGATTTCAGTAATTCTAAGCATTGTAGACATAAGGTTTATCATATCTTCCAAGATTAACAGAGATATACCAACCAACATCAAAGTAATCTGTCATAATATCTGAATTATCGTGATTTCCATTATTCATCGCAGGAATAACTTCTGATAAGAAAGCAAGTGCTTCAGGATTATCTGCGAAGTGGTCTTGATACCAATACTCATTGATATTATCAGTACCAAAATCAATCGACCCTGATTGAAGAGTCAATCTCAATGATGAATAGTTATCAACTGAAAGTGAACCTTTCATATTGTGTTTTTTTAATACTTCTTTAATCTTGGGAGCAAGATTCTTTTTTTTCTCTTGATTCATATAAGCCATTTAGAAACTCCTTATTTTTTCTCTTTAACTAACATATAAATATACGAAATAAACCAATACAGGACAACCGTTATTTTAATTTTTTTTGGGATTCTATTCGAGACTCTTAGTAGAAAGAGTCTCGAAAATGTCTTTCAGCACCCTTTGTGCCTATCAATATGATAATCACTTATCAAAACATTTTTAAGAGGACAATTGGTCTCCCTCCTCTCAAGCCGGAGGACGCCGGCCATGTTGACAGAGGTTCAAGTAGTCTCAATGAGGTCTTGACTCACTCTATTCAAATCCAAATTTTCAAGAAACAGAAGACAGGAGAACAACCTCTTCAAGGTTGATTTTTAATGCCTTCTCAGCAAATTAGAACAAACTCCTGTCTCAATAACAACTAAATATAACACGGAAAACCAATATAGGTCAACCTTTTTTTAAGTATTTTTCATTTTTATTTTTAATTGAGATAAAAGATTATTTATCTTTTTAAGGGAAGGGTGTTTCGGGTCAATCTTGATAAGGTTTTCTTTTTTGATTGTTAATTTACCATATGCTTTTTGTAAGTCTATCATTGCGATACCACGCATACTTCGTCTATAATATAAAAGAGCTAATGCTTCATCTTCTGCTTCAGCTCCACGAACTCCCGCAACTGCTGTGATTTGTTCTACTTCTCCATATACTTCTGTTACATCTTCTATTTCTTGCCATACCGTATTTTCCCACATAACATCTAAATCTAAATCTACAGATTCTAATTCTACCATATCAATACTATCTTGAATTGCTTTTTGTCTTTGTCTTTCTTTTGACCTAAGAGCAAACTCAGCATTTAATCGTGTTGTACGGATTGAATCACATTCAGATATCCATCCACCATAACCTTTCCAAGCAGGTGAACCTTTATAATCTCTGTATTCTGTATCATCACAATCTATTCCATATGCAACATCTCTTTTAAATTCAGATGTTCTTTTTATGTTTTGAGAAAATGTAACACTTATTAATAATACGATTGATAAGTATTTTATTGTCATAGTACATCAACTTTTATTGACAAATTTGATTTACTTGGTCGTCTATCGTGGTCTGTTCCTACTATTACAAGATATTCACCGGGTGATATTTTATCTGTCCATTCTGTACGATATAGTTTCCATACATAAGTTTCTATTCTATCTTCACCTTTTCTTGGACTCAAAGATATCGGTTGCATATGTACTCTAACTCCTTCAGAGTTTATCATAATCAAACGAGTATTTGGTTTGGTGACCATATATCTAATCTTCATACAATCCCCACCTTGTAAGTCTGTGGTCTGCCACGCTTGTAGTGGGAACTCATAAAAGTCATCAATAGTAGGTTCTTTTTGTATTTTAGTAGGTTCGCTATCTCTAAAAAATACGAACCCTAAAGTAACCATTATTAACCCGCCTATCGTAAGTTCTAAAATATCGTCTGTGAGTTTAAATCTCATAATACCTCTTTATAATAAATAGGGGAAATCGTTGTTAATTCCCCCATAAATTATTCGTTTGTATAAAGTGTAGGATTTTCGTCTAACTCAAAAGTTAATGAATCATACTTGTAGTAGTAGATTTCATCATTTCTTCTATGATGAAAGATTGCCGGTTCACCAGCTGCATCTACACTAAACTGCCATTCATTATCTTCATCGGGTACACCTTCAAACAATGTAACTGATATGTTACGACTTCTACCAATAGTAGTTAGTGGATTATATGGCCACGCTTCAAGTCCGGTCTCAGTTATTCTTTCAGAAGCTTCTTGTTCACATCCTGCCCATACCATATCTACGAATGTTTTTTCTGCTGTTTCTTCTGCGTTATCAACCGTTTGTTGATATCTTGGAATTGCCACAGCCGCTAAGATTCCTAATATGATTGTGACCATCACAAGTTCAATCAAAGTAAAACCTTTATTTGTGCTTTTTAATATGTTCTTCATTGTGTTTGCCTTTCGTTACAATTTACGTAAACTTAATTGTTTACGGTACTAAAGTTTTAAATAACATTCCCGGATTCTCTGTATCGATTACGACAAGAGCAGGTGCTTGAGCATCTGTTCCGCTACCACTTCCTGGTATTACTAAGTAAGCATACGAGCCATCCTGAAACGGTGATTTGATTCCTTTGTTACCAAAGTCTTTTTTGAAGTCAAGTGCTCCGCCTGAATTAAAACCAACAGATGTTTCTAAGTTCATCCATTCATCTTGTAAAGCGTCATCATCATCAGAAGCCGTTGAGAATACATAAACAAACTCACCTAATTCAGATTCATATGATTGTTTTTGTTCAAGTATAGTTTCAATATATGCTTCAAGAGTTTCATCAGTATATGCTCCATCTGATAAGTCAATTCCACCTACAGGTTGGTCATACTTTGATTGTCCAGGAAATCTTCCTTTACCTTCTTCAGATACTTGTTGGTTGTAGTAGTTGTTAGCTACGGTTAAAATCTTATCAATGTTAGCGATAGATTTTTTCTCTTTAGCAGCAGCACCGACATTACCAAACTTTGGTGCGGCAGTTGTAGCTAATGTAGCCATCATAGCAGTAGTAACAGCAAATTCAGCTAATGAATTACCTGTGTTACTCTTCATTTTCTTATTTAGTTTTTTGAAAAATCTTTTTATTGTTTCGAACATTACGTTCTCCTTAATGTTTAATGTAGACTTTATTCGTTTAATTGTGTCTTATACTATATATAATACAAAAACCGTACTAAACGGCCTCATTTTAAAAAAATAAATAAAAAAAAATTTAAGTTGTTTTATATGTTAGTTTACAGAGGTGTATAAAGTAAACGTTTAAGGGTAACAAAATATTACACCTGTAACAAGTGTAACAATATGTTATGAATAGTCTATTTGTGTGATTTTACAAGTTTATCAGAGACTTGTGCTGATAAAACAGATTGTATAGTGAAGTATAATGATGGATTACGTTTTAATAATTCTTTAAATTCTCTTTGTTTCCAAACTAAACATTGTGATTCGTGTTTAACCTTACAAGTAGCAGTAGCTACTTTCTCTGTAAGAAACGACATTTCACCAACAAACTCTCCATCTTTTAATTGAGCTACATTATCATTGTCAACTAAAACATCTACGGTTCCGTTATATATAAGATATAAATCAGGTACAGGCATACCTTGAGTTATAACTCGTTGACCAGGTTTTAGAGTTTCCCAAGTTGCGGCTCTACTAATCTTTAGATATTCTACAGGAGTCATATCTTTAAATAATGTTTGATATAACTCTTCGTTTTTATCATCCATCTTTACTGCACGTTTCTCATATAAGATAACTCCTATATGATACAGATTTACAATTATAAAAATAATATTCCAATTAACGGCTAACCACATAGGTTCAGCCGGTATTGTGTAGTTATAAAATACTGAGAATAAACTTGCTATTATAGAAACGATTCTTAGCCAAAATATATCTTTGACTAAAAAAGAAAAGGCAATTAGTCCAAATGCTAAGTGCCCTGCTAACGTTGCGACATTCATTATTTACATTCTGAAACTGATGCCTTCCTATATTCAGTAACAAGTTTTTTGATTTCACCTACAGCTTTTCTTGCACGTCCTGCTGCGGCTTTATTACCTTTTTCTTCGAAAATATTATGGTTAGAATCAAAGTCTTCCCAAAGTTTTTTTATTTCATTATATAATTCAGTACTATTCATCGTAATCTCCTAAAATACATCTTCTGCTAAAACATCGTCTATAGCATTTTTGATGTCTTTGTTATCTATATCTAATTCACCATCCATATCTGCTTTCCAAGTTTCTTTTTTAGAACCATCATAGAAAAGAGCCATAGAAGGAAAATTTCTAAATCTTAATTTTTTTACTACTTTTTTTGCTTGTTCACTTTCAACATAAATTATCTCACAATCTTGATATCCTTTTACACCTTTAACTATGTCTTTATCAAAAGGTTGTTCTTGCCATTCTGATGTGAATATTGCTACTACTAATCCACCATTGATACTTGATTTAAAATTCTTATCGTTTACTTGACCAACAAGTATAGTGGATAATAATAGTAATAAACTTAGTAACTTTCTCATATATAACTCCTACTTATCCTTCTTCTTAGCAACTTCTACTCGTAGATTTGAAACGAGTTTTTCAAGGTCTGCAATTTGTTCTTCATACTCATCTATTATTTCATAGACAGCATCCATATCTTCTTGTAAACCACCTACTTGTGATTTGTATTGTTCATAAGAACGAGGCCAATTATGACCATCGGGTTTTGAAGGATATTCATCTCCAAATATAGATTCTATTGATGGTGGTTCAGGTAAATTTTTTGCTTCTTCTATTTCTTGTAGTAACATATAGTAACCACCGACTCCTGCGGCTATTACACTAATCAATGCGCCTAATGTTTGTAAGGACATTGTAAATTTTGTACCCATAACTTTTTCTTCTGAAAGTTCTACAGGTTCTTCTACTTTCGGTTCCTCTACTACAGGTTGCGGTGTAGGTTGAACTACAGGTTGTTGTACGGGTTGTGGTATAGGTTCTTTGTGAATCTCTTCGTGTTTCTCTTCGTGTTTTTGTGTATCAGAAGAATGATTCATCATAGCATCGGTGATGTCTTCAAATGAGCAAACACCCATATCTACAAGAATCTCACCAAGTGTACCTTTCTTACCTTTGACTTGTTCTTGTAAGGCTTTACTTAGTTGTCTCTTTGTGATAACATCTGCATCACATAACAACTGACCTAATTTGATTCCGTTTTCACTCACTAATATACACCTTGATAAAATGTAGCTTCAGGGTCTGTACCCACTTCTAAGTTATCAAAAATAATTATACCATGTTGCATTTCGTCTCTGTAAGGATTGAAAAAGTACCCATCTGCGATACCACTAACTTTACCATCTTCATACTTTTGTATTGAGCCTTGTGCAAATTCAGCATAATCAGATAAACCTACAATCTCTAATGTGATTCTACCACTTGTAGTTTCAAGTAGTAATGAATCCATTTGTGTACCACCTAAGTATAGTTTTGTATCTATTAGTTGACCATTATCTTGTCCATTGTTATCATACATAATCAAAGCATAATGTTCTTTTTCAGGCGTAACTCTACCATCTTCTCTTTGAAAGTGTAGTACAAATATCTTTTTTATAGAACCATCTTCTTGTACTGATGATGCTCCGTATGTGGTTATACTTTCGTAATACTCACGAACATTAAACTCTGAGCCATTTACCCACATCTCAATACTTTCTTCTAATGGTTCTTCGTTTCTATCGTCTCCACAACTAAATGTACTCACACCTATTAACAATAGAATAATCCAAATTAATGGATTAATAATTTTTTCTTTTATATCAAATAATTTCTTCATATTAGTATTCCGTAAATTAATACTGCTAACCCTGTAGCAGGTAATATGTAAATCTTTTTACCACCCCACCAAGGAATATCATATCCCAAGATGTGCCATTTGTAATCTATTGGTTTGTAAATTGTTCCTTTGTTAACGTGATTAAGAGCGGCTTCATAACAAAATGTTCCTATGAACCAACTGCCAACACCTAACCAAAAGAATTTAGCAAACGATGCTTCAATAAAAAATGCTACAATTACAGCACCCCATATTCCTACATTCTCTAATATTCTCCACATATGATAATCAAATATACCATTCTTATGATTGTTAGGATGTATAAGTTTGTTAGTCTCTTTTCTTTTTTTAGTAGACCAAGTCCAACCTTCAGTTACACCTTCACTAAACCAATATAAGATTATCAGTAAACAAAATAAAATTTGTAATATCATTTTCTTCTCCTATAGAACCATCCACCATGCAGCGGCGATTTCTACAAATAAGTCAGCGCCTGTATTATACGCCCATCTTTTCTTTGTGCCATAAGTTTCTTCTGTACCTTCTACATACACTTCGAAGATTTCCCAAGCGACACCGATAATGGCAACCCACAACACAGCCCATAAATCAGAACAACCTAACCATTGTGCAATCTTTGCTATAAACAAACCTGCTGCTAAATGATAAGATGTCCAACCATCTAATGCTCCTGATGAGACTTGCCATTGATAAAACTTTGCTATCGGATTATTCATTGTTTCCTTTCTTACTTGCTTCCAAACATTTTAGAAAAGAAGCCTTTCTTCTTTCCCTTCTTGCCTTTCTGCATTTTCTTACCCTTCTTCTTTTTCTTCTTTTTGACTTCTTCCATATTATCCATCTTCATATCTGAAGCATTTAGATTTGGAACAGCTCCAAAGAATATAAAAAGAGAAAGTATTCCTGTTAGTATTGTTTTCATTATTCGCTCCTTGCGTTGTCTATTAATAAAAATCTTGTTTGTTATTTATTTTTTTTCTTCTTCCACTTGGATTTCCAAGAACCCCACTTTGAG
>Ga0209193_1000161_pt1 | contig 48785 bp, 52 predicted proteins | sample COGITO_mtgs_1003_FD_185515 | JGI IMG/M metagenome (GOLD analysis project Ga0209193, IMG submission 185515) | Pelagic marine microbial communities from North Sea - COGITO_mtgs_100330 (SPAdes) (version 2) | ecosystem: Environmental > Aquatic > Marine > Epipelagic ...
CTCTTGGCAACTTGTATCTGGGAGTGCAAATACAATACAAGACTGTGAAAAACTGCTAGACAAACAAGTAAATTATATCTATTTAGGGCCTTTTAAAGCAAGTGCTAAAGATACTACCCTACCCCTTTTGGGTTTAAAGGGTTACTTGGGTATAACTGCGCTATTAAAAACCGGTACTCCAATAATGGGTTTTGGTTGTATAAACACTCAGGATGTTAGTGCAATACTTAAAGCAGGTCCTTCTGGTATTGCTGTATCTGATGCTATTACCAATGATTTTAATGCCATTAAAATTTTTCATGAGTTACTGAAATCTTCAGCAACGGCAGAACAGCGCTACAGCATGCCTTAATATCTTACAAGTTATCTATAAAATTATGTATATAGTTAATTAAATAATGTATAATCCTATGGTGGCTATAATTACAAGCTGTACCTTTATATTTATGACATTAATTGATGTGCTTTCTGTGTTTTCTGGTAGTTCTTTCTTGTTTTATGGTCTGAGCTGTTTGTTCTCAAACCACATGAAAAATGAGTTTAATCGCTTTGGAATATCCCAATTTTTAAAATTAACAGGCACCCTACAAATTCTTGGAGGATTTGCATTGTTAATCGGGTTTTGGAAAATTCCGCTTTTAGCTTTTATAGGCGCAGCAGGGCTTGCACTGTTAATGATACTTGGCTCTATAGTTCGTATTAAAATAAAAGATAGTTTCTTGCACTCTAGTCCAGCCTTTATTTTTACTATACTAAACAGCTACCTGGCGTATACCTTTGGTAAGTTAATATGGTCTACAACACTATAATTGCTAGACAAAACAATAAAAAAAGAGCTGCAGGAAATGACTTAATTAGCGCATCTTTTATCTTTATGTGCATAAGTATAGATCCTGTAAGTAAAAGCCCAAGTACATAGGATGCAACACGTTCTAGATCAACAAACCAAATAGATGCTATTAAAGCTAACGCGAATACTACTTTTAAAAACCCAACAACATAACACATTGTGCTACCAAGGCCATAGGCATCAAATTCTTGCAGCATCGTTTTTGCATCACCACCTCTCCATCTTGAAGGTTTGTTATATTGCAAAAGCCAAACATTAAGTAAACTTAAACCAACAATAATTTTTAATACCATTTTTACTTGAAGTATTGCTTCCATAGTTTTTGTTTTTAGTCTGTAATAATTATCACTATTAACTTTAATTATAAAGGTAAAAAAATAAATAGTTCTTAAACATATATGTATACATTATGTTTTTAGTTTTTTGGTAAATAGTAGCTTTTTATAAGTGAGTTTTAAAAAGTAAAAATAAAAAGCGCTAAAGTATTGAATGGCAATGATTCAATGACATAGCGCTTTGCTAACCTTTTAATAGTAACTCTACTATTTTTCTAATTTAACTTTAACTGCGTTCATTCCTCTTTGCCCTTTTTCTAATTCAAAAGAAACTTTGTTTCCTTCTGTGATTTCGTCGATAAGACCACTAACATGAGTAAAGTATTTTTCTTGATTCTCTGAGTCAATAATAAAACCAAAGCCTTTTGATGTGTCAAAAAAGTTAACAACACCAATGCGTACAGGATTAAATGCCTCTCTCTCAGATTCTAAAGTTTTTGGGATACTAATTGCTATATCTTCAATCTCTATCTCAACTTTTTGAGATGGATCTGGCGGCGTATCAACAAGATTTCCGTTATAATCTACATAAGCAAACTCAATACCAGAAGTGCCGTTTTCTTTCTTTTCAAGTTTTCTGGCCTCCATTTTCTTGCGCTTGTCTTCTCGTTTTTTTAAACGTTTCTTTTCTTTTTCTACTTTACTAAAGGTTTGTTGTGATTTTGCCATTCGTTATTTTAAATATATACTTTAACTTAATAATCTACAATTTCTAAAAAAAATGCGATTTTTTAAAGAAAAAACAGACTTCTTTCTGTTTTATTTTATAAACTATTATTTATTTTTCTTCTTCAACTCACTCGTTTTTACAACCACGTATTTGTTTGTTACAATTGTTTTAATTTCAATTTTCTATCAGTTCATTTTTTGTAAGATGATGAAAAACAGTATTTTTTCTGGTTTTTAATTCTATAGAAATAGCTTTGTTTTAATATTTTTTTAGTGGGTATTGGTAAATAAAAAAGCCCATCTTTTAAAGATGGGCTTTGTTTGAAAATATTTGGATATTAGTTAGACAACTTTAACGTTTACCGCGTTTAATCCTTTGTTTCCTTCTTGTAGTTCAAAAGTAACCTCGTCACCTTCTCTAATCTCATCGATTAATCCTGAAATGTGTACGAAGTGGTCTTTTTCAACTCCTTCTTCTGTAATAAATCCAAAACCTTTAGTGTCGTTGAAAAATTTTACTGTTCCTTTGTTCATTGTAATATAATTTAATGTTAATGTTTTATAGTTTGCAAATATTACTCTATTAAATTGATTTAACAAACATATTACCCTATAATAGTGATTAATACAGAGTAAACAAGCCCCACCACCCTATTATAGTGATTCTTTGAAAAATGATAAAATGAGTTTAGTACTATAACAGCTATTGATTTTTATATATTTAGCTTGTTACCTCTCCACTTATCTTAAGCTAAGGATTGTTTACTACAATAAAGTGATGCGTACTTTTTTCTTTTTCAAACGTGTATTGTTTGTTTTTTCAACAATCTCAAGGGCTTTTTCTTTCGGTACGCCAACAAATGCACAGTCTTGTTTTAATTCAATAACACCAAGTTCTTCCCCTTTAAGGTTACCTTGTTTAAAAAAGAGTCCTGCAATGTCTCCCTTAGATATTTTATCTTTTCTTCCACCAGAGACAAATAAAGTAGCCCATTTTGAAAATATTGTAGTTTCTTTATCTTGAAGTTTTAGGACATTTGTAGCATCTATAAATTCTGGCAAAGATTCATCAATCCATTTTAAGACATAGGCAGTACCACTAGCATTCATTCTTGCCGTTCTCCCGTTTCTGTGAGTAAACTCTTCCAATTTTAACGGTAGTTGATAGTGAATTATAAAGTTTAGCTCTGGGATATCCAAACCACGTGCTGCCAAATCTGTAGCAATAATAATTTGATGCGTACCATTTCTAAACTTAATTAATGCTCTTTCTCTCTCTATTTGCCCCATGCCTCCATAAAAATGTCCATGAGGTATATGCTGTTGTTTTAAAAAATCACTTACATAGTTGATGGTGTTTTTGAAATTACAAAATATAATACCTGGTTCATTGCCTATGTGGTACAGCAGATCAACCAATGCTTGTAATTTGTTTTTTTCCTGAGAATTCACTATTTCTATTGACAATTCGGTCGTCTTTGTGTCTAAATAATTTATAACAACTTCATTTTTAATACCTACAAACTCAGGGATTTCTATATCCTGCGTAGCAGAAGTTAAAATGCTTTTCTCTATTTGCTTAAGATTCTCAATTATTTCTCGCATTTCTTTTTCAAACCCTACCTCTAGAGATTTATCAAACTCATCTAAAACTAATGTTTTGATAGAAGAGGTCACAAAAGTTTTTCTACGAATATGGTCTGCAACTCTTCCCGGAGTACCTATAATAATACTTGGCGTGTGGGCAAGGTATATTTTATCTTTTGAAATGGGTCTACCTCCGTAAATAGCATTTGCCTTATAACCAGAACCCATCTGCCGTATCACCTGTTCAATTTGTATGGCCAGCTCTCTTGATGGAACCAATATTAATAGTTGTACCTTTTCACAATCTGGGTCTAACCCTTGTATGGTTGGTAATAAAAAAGCAACGGTTTTACCAGTACCTGTAGGAGATAATAGTACTGTATTTGCTACAGAAGCAACGGCAAGCAGCACCTCTTCTTGCATTTCATTTAAAGCAGTAATGCTTAGTTTAGCAAGAAGTTCTTTTTGTGATTTTCTAAAATGAGTCATTATTAAAGAAGTTATAACAGCCCAACAAAGTATTTGTTAAGCTAATAATGTTCAAAGGTATTCAAAAAGTTATCCTTGATCCTTTAATGTGTTTTCTTATTATAAAAAAACTGCTTGCAATAGATTTCTCTAAAGCAAGCAGTTCTAAAATAAAAAATTAAAATTACTCAATAGTTACATCAAAAGTTGTAGTAATGTCTGTCTCACCACCTGCACTATCTAGACCATCATTAGGTTTAACAGGCTCATGACGTAATGTTACTGTTAATGACCCTTCGCTTGCTGCACCAGTAGTTAATGTAATTTGAAGTCCAAGAGGATTACCTTGAGAATCTTGATCCTCATAGGTAGTCTGGATATTTAAACCCTCAGTAGTGGTGTAAAAGACTTGGTGCTCATCAGCCTCTTCTAAAACTTCATCTGTAATCTCCTCAGCTGGAGTTTCAGTTTCGTTTAAGAATCGAACAGCTCCTTGATATTGAGTGCTTTCAGAAAAACTTCCTGACATAGTTGTCACCAGCTCACCTGGCCCATCACCATCAAGATCTATAGCTGTTAAAACTACTTCTTCACCACTCTCTGGGGTTAGGGTTAAAATTACAGTAGTAATAACTTCTTCCTCGTTAACAGGTAGTGGTGCAGCATCATCGTCACTACAACCGATCATTGCGATTGCTAGTAAAGCATACATTGAACATCTTTTCATTGTTTTCATTGTTTTCATTGTTTGAAATTTAAAATTAGTAATTGAATTTAATTGTAAAGTTTTCATTTTTAAGTATTAAGGTTAGTAATTATATTTAAGTTGAAGGGTAATATTTCTTCCTAAATCATCTGCGTAATAGCGCAACCGATTTAGATAATTTCTATAAGAGGTGTTTAGTAAGTTGTCGACATACAACCCCACTTTCATATCAGGGTTTATTGCTGCTGTTAAGTTGAGATTCAATAAGTGATATCCAGCTGGGGGTGTGCTAATATCAATGTATTCTATAGATTCTGGTAATACAACCTCAAAATTTGTATTTGGAAATTCGTTTTGTCTAAATACATAGTTGCTTTGGATAGCTATTGAGAGGTTTTTAAAACCTGGATTTGTGTACACTAAACTATTTAATGTGCTTGCAGGAGGCATACTAATAAGAGGTTCATTAGAGGTTTTATCATATCCTTTTACTAAAGAAAACTGATGTACAAAACGCATGTTGTCAGAAAGTGACAGGCTTGCATCAAGATCTAGACCATACATTTGGGCATTGATTTGTCTGTATTCCCAAACTTGAAAATTACCTCTAATGGTTTGCCTAATTCCAGTAGGTTCGATAAGAATAAAGTCATCAATCTCAGTAGCAAAAGGACTTACAGTAAAATAAAACCTTTCCCCTCTTTTTTGCAAAGTCAACGAAATTTTATGTGCAGTTTCTGAAGTAAATTGTAAGTCACCTAGCTCTATTCTTGAAGCGCTATGATGTAAACCCTCACTAAATTGCTCTGATGGATTAGGAGCTCTTGAGGACATCGAATAGTTGGCAAACAATTTATATAAGCCAAAACTATATTTGGTGCCAATAGTAAGAGAAGGGTTATAAAAATCTAACTTTGGGTTTACAAGGAGTTGGTTTCCATACTCTTCAATAACCAAATCTGAGAATTGGCTGTCATAACCCCTATCTTCCCAAAAAGATCTTCGATAAAATTTAAACACGTTTATGTGGGTATAATCAAATCTTAAACCTGCTTCTAAGACCCATTTTTGATTTATGGTAAAATCACCACTGGCATAGCCAGCAAAGCTGTATTTATCATAATCTGGGATAAGGCGCCTTATACCTGTTTCTGGGTTTGCGTAGTTTGTTTGTAGACCTCCTACAACTCCAAATTTTGCACTTAATTTTTCTGAAATTTCAGTTGCTACATCTATGGTTAATGTTTGGGTATCAAGAACAAGATCTAGTGATGCTCTACCGCTATTTGACCCTCTTCTAATATCAAACTCTAATCTGTTGTTTTGTTGATAATCATATTGTAAAGAAATGCGACCTATATTTTCTATATCCTTAAAACCTTTTATGCGGCCAAGATGATGCGTCACATCTTGTCTTGGATTACCTATACTATAGGTGAAATCTTTTATTATAGTTGGTACAAGACTCCCTAAAGCTCGTACTTGATCTTCAGCTCCACCAATATGAGAGGCTCTCAAGATTCCAATTTCATTCTTAAAGAGAGAATAATAAGCCTCTACCCCATAATCTATTCTATTAAAACCGATTTTGGCTGATATGTTTCTTTCAAAAACCCCTGTATTACTCAAATTATAGTTTGGAGCATTAAAATCACCAAAGCGCTTTAAACTCCCCTGAACAGATACATGTAAGCCATTTTGATAACTTTTTGTTAGAGATGATGACACGACACCACCCAATCCATTGCTTGAACTACTTAAAATAGTTCTTCCATATAAAGAATCTAATAAAGGAACCTTGGGAGCAGAAGCAACGATAACACCTCCAATGGCACTCCCACCATATTGAAGCGCACCAGCACCTTTTATTACTTTTAATGATCCCACAGAGTTTATATCAATACTTGGAGCATGTTCTGCACCCCATTCTTGATCTTGCATTTGTACTCCGTTATTAATTATAAGAACACGACTACTATGGAGTCCATTAATCATTGGTTTGACAACTGTATTTCCTGTGTTAAGAGAAGAAACACCACTAATACTATTTAGAGCATCACCAAGAGAACCACTACTATAGGTAGTAATTGTTTGCTGATCAACAAGATTTTCATAAATCGATTTTGTAGCTCTGTTAGTTGTTTTTCCATCAACTATGATCTCATTAAGCAACTCCAAATGGTGCTCCAATTTAAATGTTTTTTGAGTTTTGCCCTGTATTGTTACAGTAAAGATTTTGGTTGAACATGATGGGTGAGATATTTGCAATTGATAGGTGCTTTCACACAAAAAATTAATTGTAAAATTCCCATCCAGGTCGGTCTGAGCCGCAACACCAGTTTGTGTAACAACAATAGTAGCTCCTGTAAGCACAGAGCCATCATGTATATCTAATAAAGTACCATTTAATGTATTATTACACTCTTGAGCAAAAGAATGTATACTGCTAATTAGCAGAAATAATAACGCAAGTAATCGCATCGTATTTTTTTAAAATTTTAAAATAAATTAAATCTTTAAGAAAAAATAGTTGGCGGTGCGCGTAATTGTTTTGAAGTGAGTTTTTTTGAAAATAAAGATGCTACAACTATGGTAGCCTTTATATTTTGGGGAGTTAAAACAAAGTTAGTAACATAATTCTCTGGCAAAGTATATTGAAAGCTCGTGCTATAAAAATCACAAATATGACACTCTGGTGCATCTTCATGGAGATGAGTTGCTTGCTCTTGGCAAACTTCATGTTCATGCGTATCAAAGAGATGAAAAAAGTGCACAGAGGTTGGAAGCATTAACACAAAAACAAGTGCAATTGCTCCAACGTACTTTGATATGTAGCTTTTTAATTCCATACCTAACTAACTACAAAAATAGGACATACAAAATTAGTAAACATGAAAATCCAAATAATTATTAAAATATTTTCTGAGAAAATAAATTTATAAGTCACTTTAAAAACTTTAAAAACTCAGGAACGTTTGTGTTTTTAGTACCTTTGTAATATATAATATTTCATATGCATGAAGACTGATAAATTAAGAATTGTATTTATGGGAACCCCTGGTTTTGCGGTAGGAGTTTTAAGTACCTTAATTAGCAATAGTTATAATGTTGTTGGTGTAGTTACTGCTCCAGATAGGCCTAAAGGCCGTGGGCGATCTCTTCAAGGCTCTGAAGTAAAACAACATGCGTTACTTCATGGTATACCAGTCTTGCAACCTACAAACCTTAAAGACCAATCTTTTTTACAAGAATTAAAAAAACTGGCACCCACCCTACAAATTGTAGTTGCCTTTAGAATGTTGCCTAAAGTAGTTTGGCAAATTCCAACTCTTGGTACTTTTAATCTTCATGCTTCTTTATTGCCCGAATACCGGGGAGCTGCTCCTATTCACTGGGCTATTATAAATAAAGAACAAATAACTGGTGTCACCACTTTTTTTATTGATGAAAAAATTGATACAGGAGAGATCATTCTTTCTCAAAAAGTGGCTATTGACAAGGAACAAACCGTGGGCAGTCTTCATGATATTTTAATGAATGTGGGAAGTAAACTCGTTATTAAAACCTTAGAGACTATCAAACAAGAGGGTTTTAAAACAATTCCCCAACCTCTTGGAGAAGACTTTTCTAGGCTAGATTTAAAACAAGCACCCAAATTAACTCCAGAGAACACCTATATAGATTGGAGTGCCACCTCAGGTACTATCGATCACTTTGTAAGAGGATTAAACCCTTACCCGTGTGCTTGGAGTTACCTTGAGCAGGAAGGCGAGAAAATTAAAATAAAAATTTATAAGGTAGCAATCATCGAGCCAGCTCAGGAAAATTCTGTATGGTTTACTACTAAAGATGCAGGAACTAAAATTTCAGAAGAAAGTGAAGTTGGTGCTCTAAGAGTTATCCAGAAAAAACTGTATGTACAACTTCAAAATCAGGTATTAGAAATTAGAGAAATTCAACTTCCTGGAAAGCGTAAAATGCTGACCAAAGATTTATTAAACGGCTATGATTTCAAGCCAGATGCAAAAATGATTGTAAACCCCTATGCTTATTGAGACGGCAAAAAACAGCATTTTTTTGACTCGCTTATTAACAATCACCCCAAGTTATTAACAAAAAGAGGGTTTTAGCGTGGCAATCCTTGTCAATGTTGAATATCCGTTTAAATTTGTATAGGTACTAAAACGTATTTTTAATCAATTTTTTAATTTAAACAAATATTATGAACAAATCAGATTTAATCGACGCAATGGCAGAAGATGCTGGAGTAACAAAAGCAGCAGCTAAAAAAGCATTAGAGTCTTTCCTAGGAAACGTACAGGGATCTCTTAAAAAAGGAAACAGAGTTTCTTTAGTAGGTTTTGGTTCTTGGTCAGTAAATAGAAGAGCTGCAAGAGAAGGAAGAAATCCTCAAACAGGAAAAACAATCCAAATTGCTGCTAAAAACGTTGTAAAGTTCAAAGCAGGTTCAGACTTACAGACTAGTGTAAACTAAATCACTGTAACTCACAACACAAAAACCCTCTTTGCAATTGCAAAGAGGGTTTTTTTATTAGAAAATGTACTGCTCCTAGTTTTTAGTTGGATTTTACAAAAAAAAATAGTAGGTTTAATTAACCTATTAAATAACAATGACGCTACTCAAACCCGATAAAGGTCTTTTACTGGTTGCAAAGCCGTCCATAATTGGAGATGTGTCTTTTAGTAGATCTGTTATACTACTGGCAGAGTATACTATAGCAAATGGAGCTGTGGGTTTTATTCTTAACAAACCACTACAGTACACTCTTAAAGATTTTATTCCTGAGGTTAACTCTAACCTACCTGTATATAATGGTGGCCCCGTAGAACAAGACAATCTTTATTTTATTCATAAAATACCAGAACTGATTCCAGGAAGTGTTGAAATATCTAAAGGTATATATTGGGGAGGAGACTTTAAAGCTATCTCTAAATTATTAGCAGATGATACGCTAACTCAAACTCAAATACGTTTTTTCTTAGGCTACTCTGGTTGGTCTGCTAAGCAACTAAGTGAAGAGTTAGAACTAAATAGTTGGGTGGTTACACCAAATGATTACAAAAACAAAATCATTGGAAACACCAATATCAATATTTGGAAAGAGAAAATGCTTGAATTTGGCGGAAACTACAAATTATGGTCTAACGCTCCACAAAACCCTTCCTACAATTAAATTACTTTGTGTTTTTGGCAAGACTATCCAAGTCTAGCCTTTGTATTTAGTTTTCCCAGTAATTCTTTTGCCATGGCATTTGTGTATAGTTTCTTTCTGTACTTTGTGATGGATTGAATCCCTGTAATAACATTAGTGATAAACATCTCATCAGCCTTTTGCAATTCAAAAGGAGAGATAGAGACTTCTTGCAGATCATAATCATGCATGCTAGCAAGTATAGTAAGAAGCTGTTTGCGCATCATGCCCTTTAAACAACCATCTTTTAAAGGAGGTGTTTTTATAGTCTCCCCTTTCACTAAAAATATATTTCCGTTTAAAGCCTCAACAATTTGCTTTTTTTCATTTAAAAGTAGGCAGTTATTATAATTATTCTCCTTGGCATAAATACTGCCTAAAACGTTTATGATTTTATTATTTGTTTTTAAAGTAGAAAGCAGTCCAGAGGTGATATAATGGTCCTTAAAAAGTTCAACCTCATATAGATCTTGGTTTAGTATGTAAAAAGGATGTTGCAGATCAATACACGCTATAGAGAAATCAATTTTTTGTGTGGCAGGACAATAAAGACCACCTTCTTGGCGCCAAACAAGAATTTTAACCCTGTAAGCAGCAGTTAAACTTCCATTAGCTTCTATGGTTGCTATAATTTGTTTTTCTAAATATTCTTGAGTAAAATTCATTGGAATTTCCATACGCAGTATGCGCATAGAGGCCATGAGTCTAAAGTAATGATCTTCCCAAAAATAAATTTTGCCAGCGCCAACACGCAAGGTTTCAAAAATTGCATCACCATAGTTTAGACCTCTATTAGAAACAGAAATAGCTGCCTTGTGCTCATCGAGTATGGTACCGTTAAAATTTATCATAAAAAAATGCCACTCTAGTTTATAATATAGTGGCACAAAGATACAGGTATCTATATTTATTTTTTAGGTTGATCCTAATATTTGTTTTAGCTCAGAAACCATGTTTTCCCAGAGCATCTTTCCTTCTTCAACTTCACCATCCTCAGCAAAGTCTGTGATCATCAGTGAAACATCTTTGGTAATCTCATCTACTTGAATGCGTAATTCAAAATAATAATCTGTGCCAGCATCCACATCCCACCTAAATTTAACGCGTTCTGCATTCTTTTTTGTTAGCAAAACTGCTTTTTCTTCGACACCATCCCAAATAAACTCAAAATTTTCTCCTCTAGAGTTTACGTTGTCTGCATACCACTCAGAGAGTCCAGATGGTGTGGAGATATAGGTGTACAATAATGAAGGGGAAACTTGGATTGGAATTTCCATTTCGTATTTTATCTTTTCTTCCATTGTTGTTTGTTAATTAGTCCAATATAGATATTAAATATAATAACCAAAAGAAAGAAACCTATTATTTAGGGCTAAAAAATGATATTGTGTTCTAAGGCATTAGATTATTTAAAAAACTGCAATGAAATACTATCTTCTATAGTTACGTCTCTTTTTTGCACCATCTTGTGATAATGACCTTGATTGTGAACGATTGTTATTTCTACCTCCACTGTTATGTGCAGCTTTATTTTTTGCCTTTCTAGACGCTACTTCATGCAGTGTTTCGGTTGGTTCAAATCCTGGGATGATTGTACTTTCAAGTTTAATATTGAGCAACTTTTCGATACCTCTGGCGTAGGCATATTCATCAACGCTAACTATCGATATTGCTTTTCCACTGGCCCCTGCCCTACCTGTACGTCCTATTCTGTGAACATAGTCTTCTGGCACATTTGGCAATTCAAAGTTTATTACATGGGGAAGCAACGGAATATCTAGTCCTCGTGCTGCTATGTCTGTGGCTACCAAAACAGAAATAGTACCCTCTTTAAAGCCAGCAAGTGCTCTTGTTCTTGCCCCTTGACTTTTATTACCATGTATGGCAGCGGCTTTGATACCTGCTTTCTCTAATTTTTGAGAAAGTTTATTAGCTCCATGTTTGGTTCTGGTAAATACCAAAACTTGATTCCAATTACCTTCTGTTATGAGTTTTATTACAAGAGCTGTCTTTAGTCCTTTGTTGGTTCTATATATGATTTGATCTACTTTCTCGGCTGTTGTGTTTTGGGGAGCTGCCTCCACCATAGCTGGATTATTTAAAAAGCTATTTGCTAGAGTTTTAATTTCTTTTGAAAAGGTTGCGGAGAACAACAGGTTTTGACGCTTATTTGGCAACAGCGCTAAAATCCTTTTAATGTCTCTTAAAAAACCCATATCAAGCATTCTGTCTGCCTCATCCAACACCAAGAATTGAATCCCAGAAAAATTAATTACACCTTGACTGTGCAGATCTAATAATCGTCCTGGGGTAGCTACCAATATATCAACTCCTTGACGTAATGTTTTTATTTGCGGATTTGCATTCACGCCACCAAAAACCACAGTGCTTTTAAGATTTGTAAACTCTGAATAGGTCTTAACATCATCCAATACCTGGGCGGCAAGCTCTCTAGTTGGAGTCAATATTAAAGATTTTATTTTTCTTCTTCCTTGATGTTGGCCCTCGTTGGCTAGAAACTGCTGCAGCATTGGTAGTGTAAATCCAGCTGTTTTTCCTGTGCCTGTTTGAGCGGAAGCTAAAACATCTTTACCCTCTAGTATCTTAGGGATTGCTTTTTGTTGAATTGGACTAGGTGTAGTGTATCCTTTTTTGCTAATTGCTTTAAGCAAGGCATCAGAGAGCCCTAATGATTGAAATGACATAAATAATGTTAAAAGAAAAGGCAAGAACCTCTCCCTAATGAGTGGCAAATGTACGGCTTATTTACTCAGAAATTTTAACAGAAATAAAATAGAATAAAAAATGATGGATTGTTTGCCTCACACTTTTTTGTTTTTATCTTTGCAGCCGCTTTTATGTACAATATCTGCAATAAAGCACAACCAGTAACATTTGGCGAGGTAGCTCAGCTGGTTAGAGCACTGGATTCATAACCCAGAGGTCGGCAGTTCAAGTCTGCTCCTCGCTACAATAAAAAAGCCCATACTACATGTATGGGCTTTTATTATTTAGTTTAGAAATTAGGCTAGTATTTCAATTAACTCCTCAAGGCTAAGGCTTTGTTTTTGCCCTGTTTTAATATTTTTAATAGTGTAAGTATTATCCTTAATTTCTTGATCATTTATTAATACTACATACAATATACCTTTTCGCTCTGCGTAGGTGAGTTGTTTTCTTTCTTTCTTTTGATTGGTTGCAGTATCTGGGTAAAGCTCAGCAGAGATTCCTTTACTTCTTAACTTTTTGATGGCCCTCATCGCAAATAAAGCTTCTGTTTGGCCAAAATTAAAAAACAAAATATCTGTACTTACAATTGTAGTTTCTGGAAACAACCCAAGTTCTTCAAGAACTAAATAAATTCTATCCAAACCAAAAGAAATACCAACACCACTTACGTCTTTAAGACCAAAAATACCTGTGAGGTCATCATAACGACCCCCTCCACCAATACTACCCATAGTAACACCTTGTGGCGCACTTACCTCAAAAATTGCTCCCGTATAGTAGTTTAAACCTCTAGCCAAGGTAACATCAATGGCAAGTGTGGCTGTTTGCAATTCTAAAGCTGTAACATGAGTGACAATAAAATCAAGCTCTTGTATTCCCTGCATACCAATTTGAGAAGATTCAAGCATTATCTTTAGGCTTTCTAATTGTTGGTTTGCATCACCTTTCATACTAAACAAAGGCTGTACTTTTGCAATTGCATCTTGTGTAATACCTTTTTCAAGCATTTCTTTTTTAACTCCATCTGCCCCTATTTTATCTAGTTTGTCTAGAGCCACTGTAAAATCAATAAGCTTGTCTTGTGCTCCAATTACTTCAGCTATACCACTTAATATTTTACGATTGTTGATCTTTATTACAGTTCCTTTTAATGAAAGATCTGTAAAAACTGCATCATACAATTGCACCAACTCCACTTCTTGTAATAAAGAGGGGCTCCCAACTACATCTGCATCACACTGGTAAAACTCTCTGAAACGACCTTTTTGAGGTCTATCTGCACGCCATACTGCTTGCATTTGGTATCGTTTGAATGGGAATGTAATATCGTTTTGGTGCTGTACAACGTATCTGGCAAATGGTACTGTTAAGTCATACCTGAGTGCTTTTTCACTAATTTGTCCAGTTAGTTTTTTGCTTTCTTTATTTATTAATAAAGTATCGGTTGCTTTTTTTAAATAATCCCCGCTGTTAAGAATTTTAAAAATTAACCGATCTCCTTCTTCACCGTATTTTCCCATAAGGGTTTCACTCTTCTCGAAACTAGGTGTTTCTATAGCTTGGAAACCAAAACAAGAGAAATGCTGCTTTATGGTATCCATAATGAATTTGCGCTTGGCAACTTGCGTTGGAGAAAAATCACGGGTTCCTTTTGGTATAGATGGTTTCATGGTACTTCTATTAATAATACAAATATCATAATTAACGCTGTCTTCTACTAGCATTGTTATACTAAATTTATGTTATGTCCTAACATTTGGCAACCACGTGATAAAAATCTTAGTTAATATTATACAAAACTGTAACTTTACCCAAAGACATTAGTCTAACAAAAAATTACTATTTTATGTTTTCACTGTTTCGAGAAAATGTGCGTATTGCACTAGACTCTATAAAAACACAATTGCTCAGAACCATTTTAACCATTGTTATCATGGGCATAGGAATTTGGTCTCTTGTAGGTATTTTAAGTGCAGTAAAAGCACTTGAAACTAACATCGCGGGTAATTTTGCCTCCATGGGTAGTAATACCTTTAATATTGAGAGATATGAATTTAATCTTAACCGAGGGGGTCGTGGTGAACGTAAAAAGATAAATCCTATCATTAGGTATAATGATGTGCGTAATTTCATAGATACCTACGAGTATCCTTTTACAAGTACATCTGTGTCTTTTGCTGGAACTGGATCTGCAGAAGTACGCTATGAGGGAAATAAAACAGACCCTGAGGTACAAGTTTATGGGGTTAATGAAAACTACCTAGACAATACAGGAACCCTAGTAGATCAAGGAAGAAACTTTACTGTTTTTGACATTCAAAACAACGCAAAAGTTTGTCTTATTGGTCCAGATTTTTTAAAAAATATTTTTGAAAATGAAGACCCTTTAAATAAAACCATAAGTATTCGTGGTGTTAAGTTTAAAATTATTGGTATACTAGAATCCAAAGGGGCTACCTTTGGTAACAACCAAGATCTAAAAGTGTTACTTCCCATTCAAGTGGCCAGAGGAATTTTCACACAACCAAATATAAACTACACCATTAGTATAAAGGTTGTAGATAAAGCAATGATGCAAGGAGCCCAGGATGAGGCTTTAGTCATATTTCGAAACATTAGAGGGCTGAGCCCTATAGAAGAAAAAAACTTTGGAATCCTGCGAAGCGATGACCTATTAGCACGGGCGTCAGATATTGGTGGCGTATTAGAGACCGCGGCCTGGATTATAAGTATCATAACTATTTTAGGCTCTTCAATAGCTCTTATGAATATAATGCTAGTATCTGTTACAGAGAGAACTAGAGAGATTGGTGTGCGTAAAGCTTTAGGTGCTAAAAATGGTACAATATCCACTCAGTTTTTAATTGAAACAATTGTTATAGGACAGTTTGGATCTGTTCTAGGAATTATCTTAGGAGTCCTTACTGGTGTGGGATTTGCTACTGCTTTTGATTTTGAATTCACCCTACCCATTGCAGCGATGGTCTGGGCAACTATTATAACATTTGTGGTAGCCGTGCTTGCCGGTGCATATCCTGCTGTTAAAGCAGCTAGACTAGATCCTATAGAGAGTTTGAGATATGAGTAAAAGCTTCTAAGTAAATAAGTACGGTTCTTATTAGCTATTTAGGATTCCTTGAAAAAAGCCGTATAAATCTCCCTTAGTAATTGCAGCCCCTTGTTGTATAAGCTTAAATATATCTAGGTTTTTATCTTCTGTATAGGTTTTTGTGGCTGTATAAAACTCCACATCATCTGTAGCGTAATTTTTTTGAAGCCAAGAGTATCCCTCCTTAGTTGTAATATCAATACCTTCTTGAACTACTTTTACAGAAATTAATGACATCTGCTGTGCTTCTAGTTTAAATAAAAACAACAATTTTGGAGAAATATTTTCTAAAAATTTGGCCTGGCTAAGAGCACCTTCCCACACAAGGTCACTAAACACATCAAGTTCTTGCTCTGCTAACTGTGGCTGCTCTTTTTTAATGGTTTGCCATTCTTGTGAAGTAATAGTCTGTGTGGACAAAAAGTTTATAAACTCTTGTTGCAGAGTATCGAACTGTTCTTTGGTAAGTCTTGCGTATTTCATCGTATAAATATAAGAGTACTAAGATTTCATAAAAAAACCCCTCACATTGCTGAGAGAGGTTTAGTGTACTTTAAAAATAATTTTACTTGCTTGCTTGTGCAACCACGTCAAAGGTAAATGTAGAAATTACATCTCTGTGAAAACGTACACTAGCCTCGTATTGGCCAGTACGCTTAATGATTCCACCTGCAATGGTGATAAACTTCTTTTCTAACTCAATACCTTCTTTTGCAAATGCCTCAGAAAGATCTGCATTAGAAACAGATCCAAATAACTTGTCTGCTTCACCAGTTTTTACCAAAATTTTGAAATCTGCTAATGCAGAAAGCTTCGTCGCCTCTGCTTTTGCAGCATCAATAACCTTTTGCTCTTTGTGAGCACGTTGTTTTAACGTTTCAGCCAGCATCTTCTTTTGAGAAGGTGTTGCTAATACAGCATGACCATTTGGTATTAGGAAGTTTCTTCCGTACCCGTTTTTTACATTTACTAGATCATCTGCAAAACCAAGATTCTCAACGTCTTTTTTTAATATAAGTTCCATAATCCTATCTTGTTTTTATTTTAATAAATCGGCAACATATGGCATAAGTGCCAAATGACGTCCTCTTTTTACTGCAACAGCTACTTTACGTTGGTACTTCAAAGAAGTTCCTGTAAGTCTTCTAGGTAGTAATTTACCCTGCTCATTTACAAATTTTAGTAAAAAATCTGGATCCTTATAATCAACATATTTAATACCAGACTTTTTAAAACGACAGTATTTTTTAGCTTTTGACGTTTCTATATTTAATGGAGTTAAATATCTGATTTCTCCATCTTTTTTTCCTTTTGCTTGTTCTTGTATAGATGCCATAATTATAGTGTTTTAATATTATCACGCTTTCTTCTTCTCTCTGCCCAAGCAATTGCATGCTTGTCAAGAGCTACAGTAAGATAACGCATTACACGCTCTTCTCTTCTGAAAGCTATTTCTAATTCATTGATAGCCTCACCAGTTACGGTGTATTCTAGCAAGTGATAAAAACCACTTTTTTTGTTTTGAATGGCATAGGCTAATTTTTTTAGCCCCCAATTCTCTTTTGATATCATCTTAGCACCTTTAGAAATAAGAATATCTTCAAATTTCTTTACTGTTTCCTTTATCTGCTCTTCAGATAAAACGGGATTTAAGATGAAAACAGTTTCGTAATGATTCATTTTAAAATCTATTATTTATTAATATTAAATCCTAGCATGATGCTAAGAGTGTGCAAAAATACTACATATTTTACAAATAACAAACGCCTTAATCAACAAATAACCTACAGAGCAAAAGATAGATAAAGAGCATTTTTTTACGATTAAAATTGAATAAAGTTGTATTTCATCGATAAAAGACTTATTTTTGATGTTATAAACCCCTGATAAGATGGAAAAAACGTTACTTAACTGTGCCGTTGTGGATGATTCTACATTACAGAGATTATCTATTGTTAAATTGATAGAAAACCACAAGTCCCTAAACTTGGTTGCACAGTACAATAATGCTATTGAAGCAAAAGAAGGGATTGCCACCTCAGATATAGATTTAATATTCCTAGATATTGAAATGCCTATTCTTTCGGGCTTTGATTTACTAGATGATCTTATAGAAAAACCACAAATAATTTTTGTAACAGGAAAAACAAAATATGCCTTCAAGGCCTTTGACTACGACGCCATAGATTATTTGCGAAAACCCATTTCAAAAGAACGTTTTTTAAATTCTGTGCACAAAGCTGTAACAAACTATAAACTCAAAAACGAAGAGGGGTTTGATGATGAAGATTTTATTTTTGTGAAAAGTAACTTAAAAAAACGTAAAGTATTTTTGAATGAACTAAGATTTATCGAGGCCCTAGGAGACTACGTTAAGATGGTAACAGAGCATGACTCTTTGGTTGTGCTGTCAACCATGAAAGCTTTTGAAGCCCTACTTCCAAAAGATCGCTTTTTACGAATACACAAATCCTACATTGTTAATCTTGATAAGGTAATACGATACAACAGTAAAATAATTGAGTTAGAAAAAGAAAAACTTCCACTTAGTAGAAATAGAAAAACAGATCTTGTTCATGCATTGGCCGCAAACAACAAAGATTAATACTAAAAAAAAGATCCAGTTGGGTCTTTTTTTTTAGTATTAACTATTAAATTGATTAGTAATTATCTACATCTATGGTTACCCGAATAGAAGAAAACTGTTTGGCGGCATTAAAACTGCGTTGCACACTTGCAATGTAATTCTTGGTTTTTTGCAAAGATTGATTTTTAGGAATTTTCACCAATACAGCAGTGATAAATTGATTTCTTACCCTTGCTACTGCTGGTGCCTCAGGACCCAACACATTGTCTTGAAGATGTTGTTTAAGTGCCATAACATACCACTGTGCTCCACTTTCTACCTTTTGCAAACTTCTATCTTTAAATGTGATTTTTATGGTTCGATAAAAAGGAGGATATTTAAAATCATACCGCTCTTGGGTTTGAACACGATACATTTCTTGATATCCATTAACACTAACTTGCTGTAAAATTGTATGATATGGATTGTAGGTTTGTATTAGCACACGTCCTTGCGCTTTGGTACGCCCTGCCCTACCTGCTACTTGAAATAGTAATTGAAAACTACGTTCATGTGCTCTAAAATCTGGGAAATTGAGCAGGTTATCTGCATTCATAACCCCTACCAAACTAACATTTCTAAAATCTAAACCTTTGGCCAACATTTGTGTACCAATTAAAATATCAATTTCAAGATTCTCTAGCCTATCAATTAATTTTTTATAAGCATGTTTGCCTTTGGTTGTGTCTTGATCCATCCTAGCCACTGTATGCTTTGGAAATAAGGCTAATAGCTCAGCTTCAATTTGTTCTGTACCAAACCCTTTACTATCTATGGTTTCAAGACCACATGCCATACAGCTCGTTTGCATTGGTGTATTATGGCCGCAGTAATGACACCGTAATTGATTTTTGTATTTATGAAATGTGAGACTTACATCACAATTTGGACACTGTGGTGAACTCCCACAAGTTTTACACTCCACAATGGGAGAAAAACCCCTTCTGTTTTGAAAAAGTATAACTTGTCCGCTATTGTTTAAAGATATTTTTATTTCCTCCAACAATCGATCACTAAAATGACCTGTCATCTTCTTCTTCTTGTGTTTTTCTTTAATATCTACCAATTCTATGGTTGGCATTTGAATATTCCCGAAACGTTTATGCAAACTCACCAAACCATACTTCCCCTCTTTTGCGTTGTGGTAACTCTCTAAAGAAGGAGTCGCAGAGCCCATCAGGAGTTTACCTTGATGTATTCTTGCCAAGACTATAGCACTATCTCTTGCTTGGTATCTTGGGGCTGGATTGTACTGTTTAAAAGATGGTTCGTGAGATTCATCAACTATAATAAGTCCTAGATTGTTAAATGGTAAAAATAGTGAAGAACGAGCACCAATTATAATCTGTGCCTTGGCCTTGTTTTGCAATACGTTATTCCAAACCTCTACACGTTCATTTATCGAATATTTTGAATGGTATACCCCTATTTTTTCTCCAAAATAATATTGCAACCTAGAAATAAGCTGTGTGGTTAATGCAATTTCAGGCAACATATACAACACCTGTTTATCACTAGAGAGTTGCTGTTCTATAAGTTTTATATAAATTTCAGTCTTACCACTGGCAGTAACCCCATGGAGCAAAACAACATCCTGTTTTTTAAAACATGTGCTTATCTCTGTATAGGCTTGTTGTTGGGCATCACTTAAATCCATTATAGCCTCAGCGGCTTCACCTTTGAAATTAACTCTATCTTTTTTGAGATAAAACTCCTCTAAAATTCCTTTTTTAACTAAGGCTTTTATAGCACTAGGGCCAGCACCACTAGCTTTTTGAAAAGAAGTAACTCCAACTGCTTTTTTAGTTTGCGCTTGTAGGCTAAATAATTGCAATAAAATTTCTTTTTGCTTAGGTGCTCGAGAAAGACTTTCAAGCAAAACAGAAAGCTGCACTTGTTCTTTATATACACTAGCAATTCTAATGTATTTTTTGAGTTTAGGGGTGTATTGTTCATACATTTCTTCCTGTACCTCTATCACGCCCAAATCTAAAAGGTCTTTAAGAACTTTCACTACTTGAGTGCTATCCAATACAGCTCTCACATCATTAATATGCAAAGGCGAGCGTTGTTGTAAGGCCTCAACAACTAAATAAGCTGCATCTGAAATTTTTGCTGGATCTACATTAGTATTGCTACATAAAGATACAATGGTCTCACTTTCTAATAAAAAAGCACTGGGTAGTGCCGCTTTAATTATTTCGCCAAGAGTACACATGTAATAACTAGCCATCCACTGCCAGTGTTTTATTTGCTGTGGTGTTATAATAGGAGTTTGATCTAGGATTTGATCAATGCTTTTGGTCTTGTAACCCTCTGGTGCTTGATCATGCACTTGGTACACAATAGCGGTATACACCTTAGACTTTCCAAAAGGGACCGCAACTCTATGACCTTGTTTTAAAAAACCTGCCTCATCCTTGTTTACACTGTAGGTAAAGGTTTGTTTTAAAGGTATGGGTAATATGACGTCTATATAGAACAAGCTATGGATATGGGTTTTTATTGAGTAGTAAAAATAAAAAAGCTACTTAGTAATTAAGCAGCCTTTTATTGATTTTATACACAAGTTATTAGTTTTAGGGCATACTATAACTCCATTTATTAAAAAAATCCAGTATGCTTATTTAATAATAAGACATACTGGATATTCTGTTTAAAAAATCTGAAATTAAAAAGAAAATTATTTTCCTAACATTCCTCTTTTAAGATTAGAATCTGCAGGGTTTTTACCTAACCAGATACCAAAAAGGGCTTTTTTGAAATCCATACCTTCAATAGATCCAAGCTCTTTATTGTTTTTATAACATACAACTCCTTTACCGGTTTGGTAGGTGATGTCATAGGTGTCACCTTCAACAATTTCCTGGCTAAAAAAGCCCATAAATGTTTTAATTTCTGTAGCCAAAGCATCTGTGTTTCCCATAGTAGAAGCTTCAAAACCATCTTCTACCGCTTCACTCATAGCCTCACTGGATACAAAACTTGAAGTAATCACGAGTTGTATTGCTTGGTTTTGATCTGCACCAATAATAGCGGCTGCGTCTTTGGTTTTACTTGGCAGGTATAGGCCGCCAGAATACAGTTTAAGCACCATGGCTTTTTTACGAATACCTGCTCCATTAAGAAGTAAGGTTTCATTGTTGAATTCTAGGGTGTTAGGAAGTGTTACTTCACCAACTTGAGTTTGTGCCGTAGCCATATTAATGGTGAACACTGAAATTGCAAGTAGAATAAACTTTTTCATTTTTGTTTGTTTAAAATTAATTTAATTCATTTTGTTTGTTTCGTAAACGCTGTAATGTAATATTAAGCTCAAAGCCTAAAAGTAATAAATTACTATTTATCCAAATATATAACAACATTATCAAAAGTGCCCCAAGAGAACCATATAACTCGTTATAAGTTGAAAAATTATTGATATAAATACCAAAAAAATATGTTGTAGACAAAAACAACAAGGTTGTTACTAAGGCCCCTAGAGATAAAAACCTGGATATTTTTCCTTCTTTGGTTCCAAAATAATACAAAGTTGATATTGTACTATACAATAATACCACAAAGGCGGTAAGTTGTAAAGCAGATAACCAAAATACATCTTCACTTAAAAAAGCCCTACCTTGAAGATCTCTAATACCGTACTCACCATATAAAATAATAACCACTGTTATTATTAATGCTACTGCAAATAGCACAGAAACTCCTAAAGCAACTGCATATTGCTTAAAGAAGCCTCTATTAATCTTTACATGGTAAGAGTATTCAAAAGCAGAGAAGATAGCGTTTACACCATTGGCTGCTAAAAATATAGATAATAAAAACACAAAAGATAATAAACCACCTCTTGGATTAATTGCTATATCAGAAATTACAGGTATAAAGAGAGATGCCGTTTGTGGGGGAAGAAATCCTTCTATAAAGATTAGAAACCTAGACTGAAATCCAACTATAGGGATATAGGGTATGAGATTTAGTATAAAGAGTAAAAAAGGAAATATAGCTACAAAAAAACTGTATGCTATAGAACTCGCCCTTGGCGAAAAGGTTCCTTGAAAGATGCCTTGAAGGTATAATTTAATAAAATCATAAAACGTTAAGCCACCCATACCAGGGAGCTTAATTTGTTTTGTAAGCCATAGTATTTGCTTAATTACAGGAATTTTAAGTAAGGTATCCTCAAGTGTAGTACTAATATGTGTTTGATCCTCTTGCATTATATTGCTTTTAAACTTAAATCCATATTATACACAGAATGTGTTAAGGCTCCACTAGAAATATAGTCTACACCACATTTTGCGTACTCTACAATAGTATCTAAGGTAATACCACCACTAGACTCTGTTAGGCAACTATCGCCAATCATAGCAACCGCTTTTTTAGTGTCTTCGAAGTTAAAGTTATCAATTAGTACTCTATGGACACCTGTTGTAGATAAAATTTGCTGTATTTCATCAAAATCTCTTGCCTCTACAATAATTTTTAAATCTAGGGCATTGTTCTTTAAGTATTGTTTTGTTATTTCTATTGCTTTTACAACGCCTCCACAAAAATCGATATGGTTGTCTTTTAACATAATCATATCATAGAGTGCAAATCTATGGTTCTCACCTCCACCAATGGTAACAGCCCATTTCTCTAAAGCTCTTATTCCTGGTGTTGTTTTTCTGGTATCTAGTATTTTTGTATTGGTTGCTTCCAAAAGTTTTACATACTGATTTGTTTTGGTTGCAATAGCGCTCATTCGCTGCATGGCATTAAGTACAAGTCTCTCTGCCTTTAAAATAGATTGCGAGCTTCCTGATACTATAAAGCAAACATCTCCAACTTTAACTGGGCTTCCGTCTTTAATTTTCACATCTACAACTAGAGAAGGGTCAACAAAATCAAATACCTGCTTTGCGAATGCAACTCCTGCAATAATACCATCTTCTTTTACAAGCAAATGAGCACTACCTTTAGCCTTATTAGAAATACAAGCCAAGGAGGAGTGATCTCCCTCACCCACATCTTCACGAATTGCATTGGCAATAATGATGCTAATTTCTTTATTAAATTGTTTGCTTGAGATCATGTACAGACATTTTTCTGCTAAGTTAAATAATAGGAAGCATTACACACATACTCTTGTCATTTTTTTAACCTTGTTCCTCTTGTGCTCACTAATAAAAAAAAATGATAAACAAGCGCAATAATCTTTGTAATTTAGCCGTCTAGATTTAACATAAATACCGAAAGGTAATTGACCTATTTTGTTACACACATGCCTATATATCAAAATATAATTACTCTTGCAACCACCCTAATTGGACGCAGTAACGCTTTTAAATACGGATTTAACCTCTCTCCTATGTACAGAAGGAGTACCGCCAAGATTCTTTCCATCTCAAAAGACATGTTATGTATAGCTATAAAACTACCCATAAGTTATAAAAACAAAAACTATGTAAACTCTATTTTTGGTGGTAGTATGTTTTCTGCTACAGACCCAATTGCTATGACGCAGCTCATAAGTATTTTGGGGGATAATTATGTAGTTTGGGATAAATCTTCGGAAATATTTTTTAAAAGACCGGCCAAAGAAAACTTGTACGCAACCTTTACATTCACTAAAGAAGAAGTTCAAGCAATAATAGATAACGTAGCTACAGAAAAAGAAACAACTATTACCAAAGTAATTTCACTCACTAGTAAAGACAAAACTATTACCTATTGTGAAGTACATAAAGTTATTTACATTGCTAGTAAAGCGTTTTATAAAGAAAAAATAAAACGACACAACAAAAAAAATAAGCATTTATGAAGATCACGCTATACGTTATAGGGAAGACAGACAATCCTCATATTAAAGCACTTACAAATGTATACATGCAGAGACTGCAGCATTATATAAATTTCACCCTTGAAGTTATTCCAGACATTAAAAATGTAAAAAAACTAAGTGAAAGCCAGCAAAAAACTACAGAAGGAGATGCTTTACTTAAAAAATTACAAGCCAGTGATTTTTTAACTGTCCTAGACGAAAAGGGTAAGACATATACCTCAGAGGATTTTGCAGGTTTTTTACAAAAGAAAATGAATAGTGGTCTTAAAAATTTAGTGTTTGTAGTAGGCGGCCCCTATGGTTTTAGTGATGCTATATACCAAAGAGCAAATGCTAAGATATCTTTATCTTGTATGACTTTTTCTCATCAAATGGTGCGTCCGTTTTTTTTAGAACAATTATACAGAGGCTTTACGATTTTAAAAAATGAGCCGTATCACCATAAATAGTATCTTATTTGAAATTCTAAATTAAAACGAGCCTATTGTTAAACTTTAAGATTTTACCATCCTGGTACAGTCTATTTTATCTGCAAGCTATTGTCTAAATATACTAAAACAAAATACGGTAATTATTTTCCTCTATTTAAAACACGGTATTCTTCATAGCATTCGCTAATGGCATCTAGTATTTGAAGGTCGCTTGCAGCTTTAATAAAATCACTTGAGTAGGTACAATTATTTAATATTTCGTCAATATCTAGACGCTCTAACTGCAAGACAGCCATTAATGTTTCTCTGTCAAACTTACTTGCAAGAAGATTTCTTATGGCGTCATTTTCTTTCATTTTACGGAGTTTCTTCATCTGCCTAGGGCGTTTACCAAAAACATTATAAAGAAAATCTGCAGGATTAAACACAGAACTCAATACCTTAGATAGTGCACTTGGTTGTTTGTCTCCACCTTCGTATCCACTACCCCCTATTCCATCAATACGGTAACGATAGTTATCATAGATAGGAATGGTACGGGCATCTACCTCTATATAACCTGTGAGAGTAACAGGCTTCACTATTACTTCCTCTAGGGCAATACCAATTTCTGTCATCTTAATTTTTACAGTACCGTATGAGAGCCAATCGTTGGTAACACGCACCCTAATTGATTTAAAACCTAGGTAAGAAAAAAAGAGGGTGTCATTAACAACGGCTCTAATCTCAAAGGCTCCTTTTTTATCTGTGGTTGCTCCCCAAACTTGGTTTAAATTAACAATATTAACGTTTTCAAGAACTCTGTCATCAGAGGCATTCTCGACAGTTCCACGAATAGATACTACCTCCTGAGCAACTGATGTTGGTACTATTAATGAGAAAAATAAGAATGTAATTAGTTGTTTCATAAGCTGCGTTTACAAATGTACAGATTATAGACGGTAAAATAATGCCAAAATTTCAAGGCAAAAAAAACATAAAAAATGTATAGGATAAAATCCATAAAAAAGGTTTGCAAGCACTAGACCAACAAACCATTTGTAACATAAATGTTTTAGAGAAAGTCGTTAATCACTTCTTCTCCTTCTACCGCCAGTACCACCGGTGTCTGGCTTAGATTTTCCACGACGTTTTCCGCTAAATTTAGACTTATTGCCACCTTCAGAGAAACCACTTCCAGATGTGCTCGCAGCATTACTTGATCTAGGTGACCTTTCACTTGAATTAGTATCTCTTCTTTTACTTCTATCTCCACCATAGCCCCCGCCAGTATTGTCTCTTCTCTTTCCTTTGTAACCACCGCCACCACTTGAGCCGCCGCTTCTAAAACCTCCACTTCTACCACGAGATCTACTACCACCGCTTCTGCCACGAGATCTATCTCCACCACCAAAACTTCTTTTGCCACGACCTCTACCACCGCCTCCACCAGAATTTTCAGAAATCTCTACATTTACATTTCTTCCTTCTAGTTTAAACTCTTCAAAAGCCTGCAACACTAGATCTTTATGCTTTTCATCTGTGTTAAAAAATGAAAAACTATCTTTCACATCTACCTTATATACATCATCTTGCCCTAGACCTAAGATATCCTTCAAGAAATCTTTTAAACTCATCCAGTCAAAATCATCTTTATTACCAATGTTTAAGAAGTAACGAACACTACCAGTATCATCACTATACTCGCGCTGAACACCTGCTTTTGCATTAATGTCTTTGGCTTTGTTGTAATAATTATAAAAACGAGTAAACTCTACAGAGAAAAACTTCTTAATAAGTTCTTCTTTACTGAAATCTATTAAAGCCTCGTTAATTTGCGGTAAATAGGTGTCTATATCGTGGTTTATTTCTGTTTTCTTAATATTATTGGCAAGATGCATTAACTGCTTTTCACAAATAGCCATTCCAGATGGAATGTCTTTTTTCTCAAAGGTTTTTTGAATCTTCTTCTCTATACTTTTTATTTTGCGAACCTCACTCTTAGTTACAATTACTATAGAAATTCCTTGATTACCTGCACGGCCTGTTCTACCACTTCTATGGGTATAGGTTTCTATCTCATCGGGTAATTGGTAATTGATCACGTGTGTAATGTTATCTACATCAATACCACGGGCAGCAACATCTGTTGCAACAAGCATTTGTATTTGACGATTTCTAAACTGCTTCATTACAATATCACGTTGATTCTGGCTCAAATCACCATGTATGGCTCCCGCATTGTATCCATCTGCAATAAGTTGCTCGGCAACTTTTTGTGTATCTCTTTTTGTTCTACAAAATACTACAGAAAAAATCTCTGGATTTGCATCTGCAAGACGTTTTAAGGCCTGGTATCTATCTCTTGTGTTCACAAGGTAGTACTCATGTGATACATTACTAGATCCTACATTTTTAGATCCAACAGTAATTTCTTGTGGATCATGCATAAACTTTTTAGCAATTGATGATACCTCTCTTGGCATTGTTGCACTAAATAGCCATGTACTCTTCTCATCCGGAGAGTAGGATAATATCTCTGTGATATCTTCATAAAAGCCCATATTTAACATTTCATCTGCCTCATCAAGTACACAATACTCAATTTTAGAAATATCAATCATTCTTCTGCTAATCATGTCTTTCATCCTTCCAGGAGTAGCCACAATTACTTGTGCCCCTTTTTTGATGTTTCTTGCTTGGTCTTGAATGCTTGCTCCTCCATAAATTGCCACTACGTTTAAGCCTTTTTTGTGCTTTCCGTAGTTAATCATTTCATTGGTGATTTGTAAACATAGCTCACGCGTTGGGGAGAGTATTAACCCCTGTGTGGTACGGCTCTCTATATTAATTTTTTGTAGCATTGGAAATCCAAAAGCTGCTGTTTTACCTGTTCCTGTTTGAGCTAAAGCCACTAGATCTGTGTCTTTCTCTAGTAAAATTGGGATTGCTTGCTGTTGAACCTCTGATGGGGTTTCAAAGCCCATATCAGTAATTGCTTGAAGTAATTGCTCGTCTAGCCCTATAGCCTTAAATGCTGTCATTGTATTGTATAGTATAATTATGCGTGTGCGTTGAGAAGCTATGGACACATAATACCTATGACTTCATTTTGCACTACCTCACCCTGAGGATTTTTTCAAAGTGCAAAAGTACTATTATTTAATGGATTGCAAGCTATAATTGATTTACTATAAAATACTAGGGCTTTATCTGTAAGAAATGTGTTATTAATTTTTGTATTGCCTTACCGCGGTGTCCTATGGTGTTTTTTTCTTTGATTGACATTTCAGCAAAGGTTTGGTTTTTACCATCGGGTAAAAATATGGGATCATAGCCAAAACCTTTATCGCCTCGTTTTTGAGAAATAATAGCCCCTTTACAAATACCTTCAAATAAAATATCTTCCCCTTTAAAGCTAAGTGCAATAACCGTTTTAAAACGAGCTGAGCGATCTTGCATATCACGCATGTTATCTAGCAGCTTATTGATGTTGCTTTCTGCATTTGCATCTGGGCCTGCATATCTTGCACTATACACTCCCGGTGCCTTATCTAATGCGCGAACCTCAAGACCTGTATCATCAGCAAAACAATCCAGTGCGTAGTTGTCTTTAATATACTTTACTTTTAAAAGAGCATTACCTTCAATGGTAGCTGCAGTCTCTGGGATATCATCATGACAGCCTATATCTGTAAGACTTACAAGTTTTATGGTATCGGGAAGCAAAGATTGTACTTCTTTAAATTTATTTAAATTATGTGTAGCAAAAACCAATTTCATTGTTGTTTGGGGTGTTTTAGATAGAAACGAGCTATGATATCATCTACACTGCGGATGGTCTTTTTAGCCCAGAGTATTCTGAGAATATTTTTCTGATCTGGGGTAAGGCTCCAGTCTACATCACTTTGCTTTAATTTAGTAACAACATATTGTAATATAATTGCTGCAGATACTGATATGTTTAAACTTTCTGTGAAACCATACATAGGGATTTTTAAACTAACACCTGCCTGATCGAGAACTGTTTTACTTAAGCCATCACGTTCTGTTCCGAAGAAAAAAGCACTCTTTTTAGTAACATCAAAATCGTGCAGGGCTACACTTTGATGGTGTGGCGAGGTAGCAACTATTTGATATCCTTGACTTTTTAAAGTATCGATGCAGGTATCAACAGTATTATATCTATGAAGATTAACCCATTTTTGAGCTCCCATGGCAATTTCCTTATCAATACTTTTAGCGTTTGCTTGCTCCACAATACTTAAATCCTGAATTCCAAAAACATCACAACTACGCATTACAGCACTGGTGTTATGAAGTTGGTATACATCTTCTGTGACTACCGTAAAATGGCGTGTTCTTTTTGATAAAACGCTCTCAAAGGTTTCTTTTCTTCTATCTGTGAGGAAGCTTTGTAAATGTTCTAATAAATCTAAATCCAAAATAATAATAGCTTGTTTTTGTAAATATAAAATAAAAGTTAGGATATAGGAAGTCACTAAATATTGATATAAATGGCAAATTAATAGAAAAACCAACGGCAGGACTACCTGTAAGAATATTACTATAATACACAACTATTAGCTGCTAAAAACGTATCTTTGAAGGCTTAAAATTCTATACGATATGGCAAGCCAAGCACTACAAGCAATTTCACCTATAGACGGAAGATATGCATCTAAAACAGCATCTCTTATCCCTTTTTTTTCTGAAGAGGCTCTTATAAAATACAGAGTAAAAGTAGAAATTGAATACTTTATTGCACTAGTGGAACTTCCCGTGCCACAATTGGCAGACTTTGATACCGCATTATTTGATGATTTGCGAAGTCTCTATACTGGGTTTAGTACTGCAGATGCACAACATATCAAAGACACAGAAAAAGTAACTAATCATGATGTAAAGGCTGTAGAATATTTTATCAAAGAGAAATTTGAACTTCTTGGACTACAGAAATACAAAGAGTTTATTCATTTTGGACTTACCTCACAGGACATAAATAATACCGCCATACCACTGTCATTAAAAGAGGCAATTGAAAAATCATACCTACCTATTTTTTCTCAAGTACATGAAAAATTAAAGGCACTTTCTATAGAGTGGAAAGATATTGCAATGCTTGCAAGAACACACGGCCAACCTGCGTCTCCAACTAGATTAGGTAAAGAAATACAAGTGTATGTGGTGCGTCTAGAACAACAACTTGAACTATTAAAAAACAGTAAGCATGCTGCCAAATTTGGTGGTGCAACGGGAAACTTTAATGCCCATTTTGTTGCTTATCCATCCATAAACTGGAAAGGATTTGGACAAAATTTTGTTGAAAAACAACTTGGACTCCACTACTCCTTCCCTACTACACAAATTGAACACTATGACCACATGGCCGGTTTGTTTGATTGTTTAAAACGCATAAACACAATTATTCTAGATTTGGATCGAGATATTTGGACCTATGTATCTATGGATTATTTTAAACAAAAAATTAAAAAAGGCGAAATAGGATCTAGTGCTATGCCCCACAAAGTAAATCCTATAGATTTTGAAAACAGCGAGGGAAACCTCGGGATTGCAAATGCTGTGTTTGAGCATCTATCTGCAAAGCTACCCCTTAGTAGATTACAACGAGATTTAACAGATAGCACAGTACTTAGAAACATTGGAGTGCCTATAGGCCATACCCTTATTGCATTTCAATCTACTCTAAAAGGGCTTAATAAATTATTGCTTAATGAGTCGAAGTTTAAAGCAGATCTTGAAAACAATTGGGCTGTGGTAGCAGAGGCTTTACAAACCATCCTAAGAAGAGAGGCCTATGCTAATCCTTATGAAGCCCTTAAAGGTTTAACGAGAACCAATGAGACAATTGGTAAAAAATCTATTGCAGATTTTATAGAAACACTTGATGTTTCTCCAGAGATAAAAGCAGAAATGCGTTTAATCACTCCAGAGAATTATACCGGAATATAAGAAAGCCTGTGGAAAATTAGAGGATTTTCATATCTACATTGGGATAAAACACATCTTGCAACCCTGTAAGGCTAGATAAATCAAGGTTTCCGCTTTCAATCATTTCAGAAAGTTTAATAACATCACTGGGTTTCATGTCTTTACCCAAAAGTCTGAAAACAGCCAATCCTGTTTGATTGTCTGAGGCGTATACAATAACCTCGTCTATGGTGTTTTCTGAACCTAAATACATCAGGGATATTTTTTGAGCCTTTGTTTTAAAATTTACAAGTTCCTGGTATTTTTCTTGACCAAATATAAGTGACAACCTAGCTGTCTGCGTATCATAATCTTGTTGGGTACCTTGTTTTTTAGGATACGCAACTACATTAATTTTTTTAATAGACGCTAAGACTTGTTTTTGGTCTTGTGGGAGCGAATCAATCTTACCAAGCAGACTTGTTGCCAGGTCTATCTTTAAAAACCTGTTATCTTCTTGTTTCTCTACAATATAAGATTGTAAGGATTTACTGGTGTCACAACTCAAAAGAGTAAGTAAAGCTAGAGAAATTCCAATAATATAATTTGTTATTGTTATCATGATAGGTTGTATATAATATACTAGTTTTGTGTATTAATATTTTTTAATTGTTCGCTACCAGGAACCTTAAGCTCTTGAGTGAGTTTACCAATTTGTTTTAAGTCTATAGCTCCAGTAATACTCATAACTACCGTCATTGACGCTCCGTCCACCAATCCATCTAGATGCATTAAAAGCTCACTAACAAGAGTATCTGTAGTTCCTTGTTTGGAGTAAAATCGTATGTTTTTACCGTCATCTTTTACTCGCATTAACTCAGATAACTCATCGTTGGAGGAAACATAGCTCTTCACCTTAGAAGACATGCGCGCAGCAACTTCTGGGTTGTCTGTAGTAAAAATCTTGATGGTTTCAAGATTATCTACCATTTTTAAATAATCTTCTACTTCTGGGTCATTAGAGTTTAAATCCATCTTACTTAGTAGCTTGAACATGTTCTTTGTTACCACAACAGAGGTAACATCTTTTTCATTCTCGAAAGAATCAAAACTTCCTTGTGCAGACGTTGCTAAAGGGATAGAAATAAAGGCGAATAATAAGGCTATTTTTTTCATGATATTTGTGATATAGTTATTTTAAATATTTGTTTTTAGTTTCTTGAAATTTATCTACCAAAGAGAGCTTTTGTGTGGCTATATTAAATTGGCTTGCCATTAAATACATGGCATCTTTACTTTGTTTTAAAGACGCTAAAGCTTCTCTTTCTTGGATGGTTTTACTGTTTGAATACATAAAACCTGCTACACCAATAATTGAAATCATTACAGCAGCTAGCTTTAACCACCACTTTTGATTGGACCTGGTTTTTTCAGGAATTTGCAATGACCCTTTAAATACATCTTGTGCTACTTTGTCAAAGGTATTAAATAGAGCTGTATATGGTTTAAAAGGATCATCAACATCTTTACTTTTAAAATAAGTGCGCAAGGACTTCTCTTGGGCTAATGTGGTATTGCCCTTAAAATACAAATCTAGTAAATCCTTGATTTTACTGTATTCCATGATTGTATTGTTTTAATAATAAATCCTTAATCTTTTTTCGAGCTCTTGAGAGTGTTACACGAACACTAGTTTGAGTACTTGCTGTGATTTTTGCTATTTCAGAAAATTCATACTGCTCAACATCTCGCAGATGTAATATTAGTTTTTGCTGTTCAGGCAATTTCTGCATTAATGTAAAGAACAGTGAAACTTCATCTTTTGCCTCTATATCTTTGTCTAAATTAGTTCTATTTTCAAAATTAGTATGAACAATTTTTAAAGTAGACGCCTGTTTAGATTTTAATCTATCCAGACAGTAATTTTTAGTCATGGTGAAAGCAAAAGCCTCTGGGCTATTATAGTTTTTAATAGATTCTTTATTTTTCCATAATTTTAAAAAAACCTCTTGAATGGCATCTTGCGCCTCATCTTTAGATATCAAATAACTTTTAGCAAGTCTATACAAACTATCTTTTATAGGCAGTACAATATCCAAAAACTCTCTTTGATTCATAACTTCCTATTGGTGCTGCTTATCTTATTGACGAACTACATTGGATTTTGTAACAGCAATACCTAAAAAATTAATTACTATATTAAAATCAAGACCTCACAAAACAAGTCTTAGTATTACAAACGGATACACAACTGTTTTTTGCCAATGTAATAAAATAAATAGATAACGTTTGTTTTTATATTTATTTGCATCCTTACAATAGCTTACAAGCAAAAAATCTAAACTATTTGTGAGGATATAAATACAAAGAATTTTATGATGTATATTGTAACAAATCATTTTCAATACACACTAATCTGCAAGACAACAACCACAACCATTGAATAAAGAACTTGAATATAATTTTGTTACCCAATTAGAACAAAACCAAAATATAGTGCACAAGATCTGTCGTTTGTATACCAACGACAGTCATGCTCACAATGATTTGTTTCAAGAAATTACCATACAGTTATGGAGGGCATATCCAAAATTTAGAGGAGATTCCAAGTTTAGTACTTGGATGTACCGCGTTGCATTAAATACAGCCATAACGCTATATCGTAAAAGCAAAAGAAGGGTAGTAACTCAAGATTTTGAAGGAGTCAGTTTTAAAATAAAAGCTGATGAGTATGATGATACCGCAGAGGTGCAGCTATCGTTAATGTATGCAGCTGTTAAAAACTTGAATGACATTGAAAAGGCCCTTGTTTTTTTGTATCTCGAGGACAAGAATTATAAAGAAATATCTAGCACACTAGGTATTAGCGAGGTTAATGCCAGAGTAAAAATGAATAGAATTAAAGGGAAATTAAGAAAAATTTTAAATCCTTAGTTAATATGGATGAGTTAGAATTATTAAAATCAAAATGGCAAGATGGGAATCAGGAGCTCCCAAAACTGTCTTATAATGATATTTACAGGATGCTACATAACAAATCTGCATCTATTGTAAAATGGATTTTTATTATAAGTATTTTTGAACTCGTTTTTTGGATAATCCTAGGCTTATTAAGCCCAGAGTCTAACAAAGAATTATTGGTCCAGATTGGTCTTCAAAATACCTTAACTATTTTCTATGGTATCCACTATGTTGTAATTGCAGTTTTTTTAGTCTTATTTTATTTAAACCAAAAAAATATAAAAACTACTGACACAGTAAAGAATTTGATGTATAGCATCATTAAAACTCGCAAAACAGTAAGCTATTTTGTTATTTACAATGTTGTGAGTACAGCATTGATTTTGGTGTATATTAACCTTTATTTCTTTACTAAAAAAGATCAATTATACACGATACTTATTAAAGAAAATGAGGCCTACCAGGGGGTTCCAATTGAAACTTTTACATCGGTGTTTTTTATAGCACAGTTTATTGTAGGGCTTCTTTTTATAGGTTTTGTTTTACTCTTTTATAGAATTGTATACGGTATACTACTAAGAAAGTTAAAGCATAACTATGGAGAATTAAAGAAAATAGAACTGTAGTTTATACAAAATTTAAAAGCCCTAGTGAAAATTTTTAACTAGCACTTTTTGCTTTTATTAAAGATCTTCACAGTGTTAATAACTCCATTCTCTTTGAGAATTTAAATCCTCTTCTTTTTTAATTTCTGAGGCGGGTATTACTTTTAGAAATGAAGGATGTTGTTCTATAGCATACTCTAGTTTCTCAACTAAATCTGCAACAGCTATGTTATCGTAATCTATATCAAGAGGCTCTTTAATCTCCATTGACTGCAATATACCGCGCTTTTTGATACGCAAGCCCTTACGGTCAAAAGAACGTCTAAAACCATCAATTACAATAGGAACCACAATAGGTTTGTTTTGCTTGATAAGATGCGCTGTACCTCTTCTAATTGGCTTCCAAGGTCTTGTTGTGCCCTGCGGAAATGTTATAACCCAGCCATCTTGAAGGGCTAAAGCTATATTATTAACGTCACTCATCTTAACTTGACGGTTAACATCTTCCCCCTTAGCTCTCCAGGTACGTTCTATACTTACAGATCCTGCATAGGCTAAAATCTTTGGTAATAAGCCCGCTTGCATAGTTTCTTTAGCGGCAACAAAATAAAGATTAAGCTTTGGCCTCCATAGGTAGCCAATATTTTTAATATTATCATCACGCCCACTTAAACTGGCATTAAATACATGAAACATAGCAACAACATCAGCAAAATAGGTTTGATGATTGGAAACAAATAAAACATTGTTATCTGGGAGATTACGAAGTATTTCAGATCCTTCGATTTCAAGTTTATTAAAGCCTTTAAAACGGCGATGTGTTAGAGATCCAAAAATTCGGATCAACCACAGTTTTAAAAATAAAATATGTCCAAATGGATTTTTCTTTAAAAGCCCCATAAAAAATTATTTATCTAACAAGACATTTAAAAAAATGCCCAATAGCAAATATACAAAAAACTAATGGTTGTTAAGTTGTTTAAGCAACTCTCTTACCTCACAGAGCATCATAGCTGTTGCTCCCCAAACCACATGTTTATTCAATATATAGGCAGGAACTTCTATATCAGTAGCGTAAGATGTGGATAGCTTTCTTGTGCAAAAGATGCTATCCTTTAAAAAATCAGATAGCTTTACTTCTATTAGGGCCTCAACCTCTGATTTTTGCAAAATAAATTGTGGTGTTTTTTTACAAATACCAATAAAGGGTTGCACAAAAAAATTACTTGGAGGTATGTAAATTTTGGTGAGTTTTTTAAGTACTGTTATATCCTCTTGCGGTACTCCAATCTCTTCTTGAGTTTCCCTAAGCGCAGTATGCGCAGCAGAGATGTCTGTGGGTTCCTGCTTTCCTCCTGGAAAACCAACCTGAGCAGAATGAACTCCTTTATAGGTTTTCCTTAAAATTAAAGCTAAATGGGTGTGATGATCTTTGTTTGGATAAAAAAGAGCAATAACAGCAGCCTTTTTTGCTTTGTTATTTTTTAAAGATTTCTTGGTTACTTCTTCTAGACGCTCAATGGGTGCCATTTTATGATGAGAAGCCTCGCCTGGAAGATCTAAATTGGCTATTTTTACAATACTTTTAGTAAAATCAGAAAATGTCATACGCGGGTAAAATACTATTAGTTTGTGGGTCTATACTAATGCTTCTTGTTCAATGTGAAGATACAAAAAACAAAGAAAATGCTGTGCCTACAGATCAATCAAGTTCTCAAATCAATAGCACAGATAAGACAAAGCAAAGCACTGAACTATATGTATCAAAAGATAGTATAACCCTCCCCAACACACCAGAGAAGATAACTCCAGAAAACGTTGTTTCATTTTTAACAACCTATGGAGAAACCCATCCACAAACCAAGGTGAAGTTTACAACTCCCTATGGCACCATTGTAATACAGCTATTTAAAGACACACCACTACACAGAGCAAACTTCATCTATTTGGTAAAACAGAGTTATTTTAATACCACTTATTTTCATAGGATAGTTTCTAATTTTATTATTCAAGCTGGAAGTAGTGACAACGCCTTAACTCAAAAGGCTAGGTACGCCCTAGGGCATACCTATAGAATTCCAAACGAAATCAAACACAATCACTTTTATGGCTCACTATCTGGGGCCAAATATTACAGAGATAATGATGACCATAAAACAGAGCCTTTTGAATTTTTTATATTCTTGGGACCAAAATCTTCAACAACACATCTAGATGGCAACTATACGGTATTTGGAAAAGTAATTAAAGGTATGGATGTAGTAACAAAAATTTCAAAGCTCCCAAAAGATGCTAAAGAATGGCCCCTAAAAAATGTAACAATTCAGGCTACCCTACTACCCTAATTATCACCTCATAAAATTAATTGAAAACAAAAAACGCTTTAAGAGAATTCTTAAAGCGTTTTTAATAGTAAATTACTTGTAGGTAGTTTTTAAAACTTATTACGTTTTCTGTCTACTTCTCTTAAAAACACTTTTCGTATTCTTAAATAATTAGGAGTTACTTCAACATATTCATCTTTTTGGATATACTCAAGTGCTTCTTCTAATGAAAATTTAATGGCAGGAACAATCTTTGCTTTGTCATCTGCACCACTAGAACGAACGTTACTCATCTTCTTTGTTTTGGTAATATTGACAGCCATATCGTCTTGACGTGTGTTTTCTCCAATAACTTGTCCTTCGTATATATCCTCTCCAGGCTCAACAAAGAAACGCCCTCTATCTTGTAACTTATCAATAGAATAAGGAATGGCACTTCCGTTTTCCATAGATACTAGAGATCCGTTTTGACGTTCTGGAATACCCCCTTTTAGAGGTTGGTATTCTAAAAATCGGTGTGTCATAATTGCCTCACCTGCTGTTGCTGTAAGAAGTTGATTACGTAGGCCAATAATCCCGCGAGATGGAATTAAAAACTCACAAATCATTCTTTCACCTTTAGCTTCCATAGAGACCATCTCTCCCTTTCGAAGCGAAACCATGTTTACTGCAGTACCGCTAACGGTTTCTGGTAAATCAATAGTTAAAGCTTCAATTGGCTCACATTTCTTACCATCTATTTCTTTAATAATTACTTGTGGCTGCCCTATTTGTAATTCATAGCCTTCACGACGCATTGTTTCTATCAATACAGAAAGGTGTAATACTCCACGACCAAACACCAAAAACTTATCTGCACTGCCCGTTGGTTCCATACGGAGTGCTAAATTCTTTTCTAATTCTTTTTCAAGTCTCTCTTTAATATGTCTTGAAGTAACATATTTCCCATCTTTTCCGAAAAAAGGTGAATCGTTAATAGTAAACAACATACTCATGGTAGGCTCATCTATTGCAATTGTTTTCATTCCTTCTGGATTTTCTAGATCGGCAACAGTGTCACCAATTTCAAATCCTTCTAAACCAACAAGTGCACAAATATCTCCTGCTTGAACTTCTTCTACTTTTTTACGACCAAGCCCTTCAAAGGTATGTAGCTCTTTAATTTTAGTTTTTACTATACTCCCATCTCTCTTTACTAAAGCCACTTGCATACCGGTCTTTAAGGTACCTCTTTGCAGACGGCCAATTGCGATACGACCAGTAAATGAAGAAAAATCCAATGAAGTAATTAACATTTGCAGGCTTCCGTCTTTAATCTCAAAAGAAGGTACATGCTCTAGTACCATATCTAGTAATGGCTCTATATTATCTGTTTCATCTTGCCAGTCTTCACTCATCCAGTTGTTCTTTGCAGAACCATATACTGTAGGGAAATCTAACTGCCACTCCTCTGCGCCCAGCTCAAACATTAAGTCAAATACTTTTTCGTGTACCTCTTCTGGTGTACAGTTTTCTTTATCTACCTTATTAATTACAACACAAGGCTTTAACCCTAGGTCTAAGGCTTTTTGCAATACAAAACGTGTTTGTGGCATAGGACCTTCAAAGGCATCTACAAGCAAGCAAACACCATCTGCCATGTTTAATACACGTTCTACCTCACCTCCAAAATCGGCGTGACCCGGAGTGTCAATAATATTAATTTTCGTGTCTTTGTAAACTACAGAAACATTTTTTGAAGTAATAGTGATACCGCGTTCACGCTCTAAATCATTATTATCTAGAATTAAATCTCCTGTGTTTTCGTTTTCACGAAAGAGGCTACAGTGATGCATAATTTTATCTACCAAGGTTGTTTTACCGTGATCAACGTGTGCAATAATTGCAATATTTTTAATTTTCATACTCAAAGGGCTAAACACCTAAAGTGTTAGTTATTAGCTTATTTACTGAAATATGAGGACCTTATCAAAGCCTAATGTTTCAGCGTGCGAAATTACTGTTAATTAATGGATTTATTTCTACAATAGGGAATTTATATTTTTGACAAAAAACAGTTGGCAATCACATCGTAAACTATTGCATATAAAAACCGCCTTTATTTTAAATAAAGGCGGTTTTAAAATAGTTGCAATAAAGGCTATTAATTATTCCCTAAAATTAAAGGTAATCCTCCTTCACCTCCACCAATTACGATAACTTTGGTGTTTGGAGATTCGCTCAATTTAAGGGTAGCATCAATCCCTTTATCTTGAAGTATTTTATCTGTTAGAGAAGCACTTAAAATACGGTTAGCATCTGCTTTACCTTGCGCTTCAATAGTTACTTTCTCTGCCTCTTTTAAAGCTGTCACTAACCTAAACTCATACTCTAAAGATTCTTGCTCTTGACGCAATTTACGTTCAATAGCCTCTTTAATAGTGTTTGGAAGTGTTACATCTCGAACCAAAACTTCATTTAATTGTACATATTGCTCTTCTAGAATTGTCTTTGTTTCTGCAAAAATTTCATCTTGAATTGCATCACGCTTGCTTGAGTACAATTGTTCTGGAGTATAACGTCCTACTACACTACGGGCCGCAGAGCGGATAGCAGGCTGTATAACTCTACCCAGATAATTTTTCCCAAGAGATTGGTGAAGATTTCCAAGTTCACTATACACTGGCTCATACCATGCTGAAGCATCAATTTGTATTTCCAATCCGTTTGAAGATAAAACTTTCATTTTCTCGAAAAGTTCTTGTTGTCTAACCTCATAAATAAATACTTTGTTCCAAGGAGCAATAAAATGAAAACCTTCACTAAGTGGCGGCTCATCAATAACAACACCTTTGTCAAAAGTTTTATACAACACTCCAGCCTCACCAGAGTCTATAGTGATAGCAGATTTAGTTAGCAATACAATAGTAAGTACGATAATGATAATAATTGGCAAGCCAATTTTTGGTAATTTTTCCATGAATTTTAATTTTTATATTAGTCCGTTAAATTTTCTGATAAACCATTCTATAAAAAGGCATAGAGCAATAAGCGCTAAGAGCCATTTAATAAAAATCAAAGGTACTTCTTTTTGCTGGCTTTTTTGAATAGAAACATAGCTTTGATTTGTAATTAATTGATTTATTAATGCATCGATTTGTTCTGGATAATACGCAGCTCCTTTTGTTTTTAAGGCCAAACTTTGCAGGGATTTACTATTTGCGTTTAAAAATTGCTGCTCTATATTAAATTCTATAATTGTGAAATTTCCACTTCTAGCTATTTGCTGATCTTTAACAGAAATAGTGTAGCTGTAAGTGCTAGGCTCTAAAGTATTTAGAACTGCCTCATAAAAGTTGTTTTTCAATAGTAAAGGAAAAACGGTTGATTTTTTAGTTTTAGTGTCTACAACAGTAATTTCTAGTTCAGCTCTGGGGTCAAAAACAAAACTCTTATCAAAATACTGCGCACTAATAGTAATGGGTGTGTTGTTGTAATAAAAAGAGTCGCTATTTACCTCAAGCCTACTGCGTCTTTTATTTGACCCTAGGTATTGTACCATCTTCCCTATAAAAGCATCAAAATCCTCAAAGCTCTGGGTATCCCTGTAGGATTGAGATCTCCATTTCCACAGATCTTGTCCATCCCAAATAGCATGTCTGGTACCTTCTACCTCTATTGTGGCAAGCATAGGACTTTCACTAGCAATACCATCCACATATTGTTCTAAAATAGTTTGATGTGGTGTGTTTATATAAAGTGATCCAAATTTGGTTTGTAAGGGCGGAAAATCAGAAAAACCAATTGAAGAAATCCCAAAGGCTCCATAACCAGAGTTTAAACGAGCAGTTACTCGTTCGTTTTGATCTACAACTTCTTTACTGTAATAATTTTGTGCCTTATTAACAAAATTCCAGTCTGTCTGTACCCCTGTAAATACAAAGCTATTTTTTTTAAGCTTTTTGAGCTGCTTGTAAACAGGTCCAAACGCACTATTTGGTTGATACAAAATAACCAACTGATAGTCATTTAATACAGCAGCTGCGTCTTGAGGCTTAATAAATGTAACACTACGCTGCTGGTTTGTGGTAATAGCCTTTTTTAACATCCCTATATCTGGATGTAGCAACCCGCTTACTATTAGCACATTTGTGGTTTGATCTATAACATCAACGGCAAAACGTTTGGTGTTATTTACCTTGTTTTTTTCAACCAACAGTGGCGTTATGGCTGCCGTATAATCTTGTAGGCCAACACTTTGAGCTGGAAGAGAGAAAGTCACGGTATTGGTATTATTTATCTGTGAAAAAGAAATTGTTTCACGATATACTACACTACCTTTTTTTGTTACCACAAACTCAGAAGAGATAGCATCTTTACCGCTATAGACCAAAACTGCCTCTACAGGAAATTTATTTTTTAAAAACGAATACCTATTACTAGTAAGTTTTTGAATTTTAAGATCTTGATATTTAATTGAATCTCCAAGTATTACAGGATATACTGGATGTTTTAGTTTTGTTGTACTGTATTGATAATCTGCACCAAGGGTTTGGTTACCGTCACTAACCAAAATAGTGGGCGCTATTTGTGAGTTAAATAGTTCTTGTATAGCGGCTAATGCGCTAGATATGTTTGTGTTGTTTTGATCAAAACTAAGGGAATCTAATGATTGAAAACTTGAACCAAATTCATAGTATAGGATATCAAATTTATCGTTTAAAGCTTTGTTTTGCTTTAACTTCTCAACCACATTAATGACCTTTTGAGTTTGATCTAAAGAGGCAACAGAGAAAGAGTTGTCAAGCAGAACTGGAAGCTTTGGTTTTTCAATGCTATAGGTTTCGCTATCAAAGGTTGGGTTAATTAACAAAACCAATATACTAAAGAGCGTCGTAAAACGTAACAGCCCAAATATCCATAGTAACCTAACACTATACTTGGTTTTATATCCATAGATAAAGACAGTAACTATTAATGAAATAATTGCTGCAATTACAATATAAAGAATAGTTTCTAGATTCAAACTTGAGGCAATTAAGGGAATAAAAATGTACCTAACATAAAAGAGTTACATTTCAATTAAGGCACTTTAAGTGAGCATACCTCCGTCTACATTAAGCACTTGTCCTGTAATATAACTGGAGAGATCACTGGCCAAAAACACACATGCATTTGCTATATCTTGTGGAGAACCTCCTCTTTTAAGTGGTATAGCATCACGCCATGATTGGACTGTTTGCTCGTCTAGTTTACCTGTCATCTCAGTTTCAATAAATCCTGGCGCAATTACATTACTGCGTATATCACGAGATCCTAATTCTAGTGCTACAGACTTGGAAAAACCAATAATACCTGCTTTAGAGGCAGCATAATTTGTTTGTCCTGCATTTCCCTTAACACCTACAATTGAACTCATATTAATGATAGATCCTTTTCGTTGTTTGAGCATGGTACGTTGTACCGCTTTTGTCATGTTAAATACAGATTTAAGATTTACTTCTATTACTTGGTCAAAATCATCTTCACCCATACGCATCAGTAAATTGTCTTTTGTAATTCCTGCGTTGTTAACTAAAATATCAATCCCACCAAAATCTTCTAATACAGCTTTCACTAGTTCATGAGAGTGATCAAAACTAGCAGCATTACTCTTGTAAGCTTTTGCTTTTACTCCCATAGCAGAAATCTCTAATGCAAGAGCCTCTGCTGGAGCCGCAGAAGAATTGTAAGTAAATGCTATATTAGCACCATGCGCTGCAAAAACTTCAACTATTCCTTTTCCTATACCTCTACTTCCACCAGTAATAATGGCTGTTTTTCCTTCTAAAAGCTTCATACGTTTATTTTAAATCAATATTCTATAATTTGTTCTTAAATGATAAATATAATAATAACTATATCCAAAAGGAAATATTAACCCATTCAAAATCCAATTAAATAAGCTTTAAAAGCTAAAAAAACGTTTAAATTTTCTATAAATCCAAACGTTTTTATATGATGTTACAGAAGAAATTAGCCTAGTACTTCTGCAACTTTTTTTCCTATCTCTGCTGGAGATTCAACTACATGAATACCACAAGAACGCATAATTTTCTTTTTAGCCTGAGCTGTATCATCACTACCTCCTACTATGGCTCCTGCATGACCCATTGTTCTTCCTGCTGGAGCAGTCTCACCTGCAATAAAGCCAATAACAGGTTTTGTACTACCGCTAGCCTTATACCAATGTGCAGCATCTGCCTCAAGTTGCCCACCAATTTCTCCAATCATCACAACAGCTTGGGTTTGTGAGTCGTTGATTAACAGCTCTACTGCTTCTTTGGTAGTGGTTCCTATGATTGGATCACCACCTATGCCAATAGCTGTTGTAATACCTAGGCCTTGTTTTACAACTTGATCTGCTGCTTCATAGGTAAGGGTTCCAGATTTTGAAACAATACCTATGGTTCCTTTTTTAAATACAAAACCTGGCATGATACCAACTTTTGCCTCTCCAGGAGTAATTACACCTGGGCAGTTAGGACCAATCAATCTACAGTCTCTATCTTTTATGTAGTTTGCCGTTTTAATCATATCGGCAACAGGGATTCCTTCTGTAATGGTAATTATTACTTTAATTCCAGCATCTGCAGCCTCCATTATTGCATCTGCAGCAAATGCAGGCGGTACAAATATAATAGTGGTGTCTGCACCAACTTTTGAAACAGCTTCTGCAACGGTATTAAAAACCGGTCTATCAAGATGGCTTTGCCCTCCTTTACCTGGAGTGACGCCACCAACAACATTAGTACCATATTCAATCATTTGACCGGCGTGAAATGTACCTTCACTACCTGTAAACCCTTGAACTATAATTTTTGAATCTTTATTTACTAAAACACTCATATATATATTGTGTATGTTAATTTATATCTTGTAACAAGAGCTATGGTTAGGTTGGAACTTATGTCAAAAAATAACCAATACTTTTGCGCTGCAAAGGTACTATTTTTGTTTTGGGTAAGAAACAAAGTTTATACTTTTACTTTGTTGTAGGTACCATTTGAGTCATCTATACTCATCACGGGTTGACTGATTTGATGACCTCTATATAATTTACCATCTTTAATTTCCCAAATAGCAATAAAATGAGCAATACCAAGCTCCTCATCTGGGTTTTCTATAGTTCTGATATAGTATTTGTAACGAATGGTTACAAAATTCTCATCCTCTAAAACATGGCTTACTTCAATACGAAGCTCTTCATAGGTTCTACTAATTTCTTCGAATGTATCAACAATTTCTTTTTGATGCATTATGGTAAGTCCTTCTGTACTATTCCAGATAAGAACAATATCATCATGTAAAAGACTTTTACCTGCTTGGGCATCTGTCACAAAATCTGTTTGGTAAAACTTTTTAACTATATTTTTTGCGTTTGTACTCATTATAAATTATCTATTTTTTCAATAATACTTGGTATAAGCTTTATAGATGCTAACTCTTTATGTTTTTTTCTAATTTCATCTGCAGGGCTACCAAAATAGGCCTTATATCCTTCAAGTGATTTACTCACACCACTTTGTCCAGAAATTACAGCTTTTTTACCAATTGTTACACCACTGGTTATGCCTACTTGCCCCCAAAGCGTAACAAGGTCTTCAATAACAACACAGCCCGCAATACACACTTGAGCTGCAATAAGGCACCTTTGGCCAATAACGGTATCATGGCCAACATGCACTTGATTGTCTAGCTTTGAACCTTGACCTATTGTTGTGGATGCAGTTACCCCTTTGTCTATAGTGCACAGAGCTCCTAAATCTACATTGTCCTGTATGACAACATTACCTCCACTTAAAAGCTTGTCAAATGATTTTGGCCTGTTTTTATAGTAAAAACCATCTGCTCCTAAAATAGTTCCTGCATGAATGGTAACGTTATTTCCAATTACCGTATTATCATAAATAACAACATTGCTATGTATTATACAATCATTACCTATATGAACATTGTTACCTATAAAAACATTGGGTTGTATAATGGTGTTTTGCCCAACAGTAGCACTACTAGAAACAAGACCTATCGCTTTTTTAAAAGGGTTGAAATGAATGGTTAGTTTATTAAAATCACTAAAGGGTTCTTCTGAAATTAATAAGGCTTTTCCTGGTGGGCAAGCTACTTTTTTATTAATTAAAACAACACTTGCGGCAGAGTCTAATGCCTTATCATAATATTTGGGATGATCGACAAAGACAATATCACCCGGCTCCACCACATGAATTTCATTCATGCCAAGTACAGGAAAATTAGAATCTCCTATAAAATCACAATCTAATATAGTTGCGATGTCTTTTAAGGTTTGGGGTGTTGAGAATTTCATTGTTTATTTTATTGGGTTACCAAATATAAAAAATCCCAACGTATTGTGACAAATGTTGGGATTTAAATTACTGGTATAGAAAATCTATTCTTTAACGCGCTCTTTGTAAGCGCCTTTTGCTGTATCTACTTTAATTTTATCTCCTTCATTTATAAACAATGGTACGTTTACTGATGCCCCAGTTTCTACAGTAGCAGGCTTTGTTGCATTTGTAGCTGTATTACCTTTCATGCCTGGCTCTGTGGCAGTTACTTCAAGAATTACACTAGCTGGCAAATCAACAGAAAGCGGTGCGTTGTCTTCAGCATTAATAATCACTGTTACCACTTCTCCCTCTTTCATGAGTTCTGGTTTATCTAAAGCAGCTTCCACTAATTGAATTTGAGAATAGTCTTCTTGATTCATGAAATGATAAAAGTCACCATCGTTATACAAGAATTGAAACTTATGAGTCTCTACGCGTACATCCTCTAGCTTATGCCCTGCAGAAAATGTGTTGTCAATTACCTTTCCATTGGTAACACTCTTTAGTTTTGTTCTTACAAATGCAGGACCCTTACCTGGCTTAACATGTAAAAATTCAATTACCTTATAAATATCGTGGTTATATTTAATACATAAACCGTTTCTAATATCTGATGTACTTGCCATTATTATTGTATTTAGTTTGAATTAATAAGGTTAGAAAACCTTTCATTCTATTAATATGTAATGTTTCAGTATTAATTATTGCTTAAGTATCCTTTCATGATACCTCGTTTAGCATTTTTAATAAACTCTAGTATCTCATCTCGCTCTGGTGTTGCTTCCATTTCTGCTTCAATTATAGAAGCTGCTTGAGAAGTATTGTGATTTTTCTGAAACAAAAGTCTGTAAATACCTTGTATCTCTTTTATTTTATCTGGAGAGAAACCCCTACGTCTTAGACCAATAGAGTTGATACCTACGTAAGATAAGGGTTCTCTTGCAGCTTTCACAAATGGTGGCACGTCTTTACGCACAAGTGATCCCCCTGTAACAAACGCATGATTTCCTATCATACAAAATTGATGTACCGCAGTCATACCGGCAAGAATAACAAAATCTCCAACTGTACAGTGTCCTGCCAAGGTACTATTATTTGAAAAAATACAGTTGTTACCTACAATACAATCATGGGCGATGTGGCAATAGGCCATAATAAGGCAATTGTCACCAATTACAGTTTTTCCTCTATCTACAGTACCTCTGTTTACTGTAACATATTCACGAATAGTTACATTATCTCCAATCTCAACGGTAGTTTCCTCGTCTTGAAATTTCAAATCTTGGGGTACAGCTGAAATTACTGCTCCTGGAAAAATATTACAATTTTTTCCTATTCTGGCACCTTCCATGATCGTTACATTAGAGCCTATCCAGGTTCCATCTCCAATAGTCACGTTATTGTGGATGGTTGTAAATGGTTCAATAACTACATTTTTGGCAATTTTAGCGCCAGGATGCACATAAGCTAGTGGTTGATTCATTTAATTATTTTTTTGTTTTAACAATCTGAGCCATTAACTCGGCTTCAGTAACAATTTTATTATTTGCATAAGCTGTTCCTTGCATATGCACTATACCTCGGCGTATGGGAGTTATAAGTTCTAGTTTGAATATCAAGGTGTCTCCAGGATTTACTTGTCTTTTAAATTTTGCATTGTCAATTTTCATGAAAAACGTTAGATAGTTTTCTGGATCTGGAACAGTGCTCAAGGCTAATATACCACCTGTTTGAGCCATTGCCTCAACAATTAAAACCCCTGGCATTACAGGTGTTCCCGGGAAATGACCAACAAAGAAAGGCTCATTCATGGTTACATTTTTAAGGCCAATAACGTGATTGCTACTAAGTTCCATGATTTTGTCAACCAATAAAAAAGGAGGACGGTGAGGCAGCATTTCCATAATGGCATTTACATCCTTTAGAGGAGTTGCAGTGATGTCAATCTTTGGTATGTTATTTCGTTTTTCATTTTTAATTATTTTGGAAAGCTTTTTAGCAAACTGAGTATTTACATAATGTCCTGGTTTGTTTGCAATAACTTTACCACGAATGCGGGTTCCTATCAGTGCCAAATCACCAATAACGTCAAGTAACTTATGTCTTGCGGCTTCATTGGGATGGTGCAAAGTAAGATTATCTAAAATACCATTTGATTTCACTGAAATAGTATCTTTCCCGAAAGCATGACGTAATTTCTCCATCGTTTTTTCAGACAATTGCTTATCAACATATACAATGGCGTTATTTAAATCACCACCTTTTATAAGACCGTGATCAAGCAGCATTTCTATTTCATGAAGAAAACTAAAGGTTCTTGAGTCAGAGATTTCTGTTTTAAACTCAGAAATATTTTTTATTGAAGCATTTTGGGTGCCTAGTACCTTGGTGCCAAAATCAACCATTGTTGTTACTTGGTAGGTATCTGAAGGGAAAATCGTTATCTCACTTCCGGTTTCCTCATCTATGTAATTTATAATCTCTGTTACAACGTACTCTTCTCTAACAGCATCTTGAGTTATAATGCCTGCCTTTTCAATAGCTTCAACAAAAAACTTTGACGATCCGTCCATAATTGGTGGCTCTGAGGCATTTAATTCTAAAATACAATTATCAACCTGCAAACCAACCAAAGCTGCCAACACGTGCTCTGATGTTTGGATGGTTACACCATCTTTTTCAAGATTAGTACCTCGTTGGGTATTGGTTACATAGTTTGCGTCTGCGACAATACAAGGTTCACCTTCTAGGTCTATACGCCTAAACACATACCCTGTATTTTCAGGGGCCGGCTTAAAGGTTAGTGTTACATTTTTACCCGTATGAAGCCCTACCCCATTAAGGGTTACTTCTTTTTTAAGGGTACATTGATTTTGAAGAATATCACTCATCATTTATTTTTTTTTCTATGGCATTAAAGCGTTTCATTATTTTAGGCAAATTCTTAAAATGCACATAGCTTTTACTAAAATCTCCATAGTTAAATGATGGAGATCCTTGAATGGTTTCATTGTCTTTAATGTTTCTTCCTACACCGCTTTGGGCTTGTATACGAACATTGTTGCCTATTGTTAGGTGTCCCGCAAATCCAACCTGTCCTCCAATTAAGCATTGAGAACCTATCTTGGTAGACCCTGCAATTCCTGTTTGAGCAGCAATTACTGTGTTGTGACCAATCTCAACATTGTGAGCGATTTGAATTTGATTATCTAGTTTGACACCTTTACGAATAATGGTAGACCCTAGGGTAGCTCTATCTATAGTGGTAGCAGCCCCTACATCTACATAATCTTCTAGAATAACATTTCCTGTTTGAGGCACCTTAGTAAACTCTCCTTTTTCATTGGGAGTAAACCCAAAACCATCTGCTCCTATAATAGCACCACTATTAATAACGCAATGGGCACCAACTATAGTTTCTGAATATAACTTTGCCCCAGAGAACAAAACGCTATGATCACCTATTGTCACATTATTACCAATATATACATTTGGATATATCTTAACATGGTCTCCAATTGTTACATTCTCTCCGATATATGCAAAGGCACCAAGGTATATGTTGTCTCCCAAAGAAGCTGTTTTTGAAACAAAAACAGGATCTTCAATACCCGCTTTATTCATTTTGACCTGATTGTAATATTCCAGGAGTTTCGAGAAAGCCTCGTACGCATTATCAACACGTAGTAATGTTGTAGTATATTTTTGTTCTGCAACAAATGTTTTGTCTACAATGGTAATGGATGCTTTTGTAGTATATAGGTAAGGAGTGTATTTTGGATTAGCTAAAAAAGTTAAACTCCCTGGCAAGCCTTCTTCTATTTTTGAAAGTTTAGACACCTCAATAGATGCATCACCATCTACCTCACCTTCTAGAATACCTGCTATTTGACTTGCTGAAAATTTCATGAAATTAGTAGGGTTTGCTGAGTGTATATCTTTAACCAAAAAGTATGAAAATCTAATTGGATGCTTGTGTGCTTATTCATAATTACAAAAATAGAAAAAAAGCGCAATTAAAGCGCCTTGGGATAACACAGATAGTGTTTGGTTACTTTTTTAGAAAGCGCC
>Ga0209193_1000165_pt1:0-27500 | contig 48507 bp, 49 predicted proteins | sample COGITO_mtgs_1003_FD_185515 | JGI IMG/M metagenome (GOLD analysis project Ga0209193, IMG submission 185515) | Pelagic marine microbial communities from North Sea - COGITO_mtgs_100330 (SPAdes) (version 2) | ecosystem: Environmental > Aquatic > Marine > Epipelagic ...
AAAAATTTAAAAATATAACCCTAACATATCAGGGAAAAAGCGATTTATTTCAATAATAAATCCGGCAGTAAATGTCATCCAAATCGTTAAAAGAACTGGAGCTGTTGATAAATATTTTTGAAAATCATTCATATTAATAAATTTAATGTTAGCGTAAATAGTTACTGAGGTTAACGAGGCGATACTGTTATTTCGTCTTTAAGTGCCACTAAATCATTGCTGATTAATTCTTGCCATGCTGAGATTGGCCAAATGTAACCAGTTGTCATGATCTTTAAGGCTAAAGGAACATTTATAATAATTTCGCTCTCACTCGGATTTGCACTTGTACTAACTGCCCGTAAATATTTTCGGCCTACCCAACCAATCCAACCAGAAATATAAATAAAACCAAATCCTGGTAATATGAATTCTGCTGCATGACTCCAACGGCCATCAGCAACTAAATGAGGTAACCCATCGGTACCACATAATAATTCTGAACGAGAATATTTATCAAAACGAGCTTGTGTACGCTCAATTTGTTGTTGTAAAGCTAAAGCCGGAGGAGAATCTGCTTCGTATTTACTTGCTCGTTGCTCTAATTTTTTGACACTTACATTTAAACGTTTAGTAAATGCGGCAGATTCACTACATTTTGTTAGACCACCAATATCCGCTAACGCTTGACTTGGAGTTAGAGCAATTAAAACAGCGAACAATAAAGTTAATAAATTGACACGTTTCATTAAAAATTAAAAAGTTAAAATATATAATTTAGTAAAAAATTTCATAAAAATTAAAACTACTAATATATATAATAATTTAGTTTTAAATAAAAAACCATTTTTATTTAAATAATTACAAAATTTTACTGAACGAATACTTAAAAAGCTGGTGAAGGGATTTGAACCCCCAACCTACGGATTACAAATCCGTTGCTCTACCGTTGAGCTACACCAGCAAAATAGTTTTATTTTTTATTAAAAAGTATGTTTTCAGCATTTAAAACATTATATATTTATTACTTATTTTTCACATAAATATATATTACAATTAAAGTTCTAAAAAAGCAAGAGTTAAAATATACTTTTTAGAGATTTTGTTGTTTTTCATATTTTATGTATGTTACAATCTATTTTAAACTTCTATTTATATAAAAATTATTTACGATAAAAAATGGGACAACAAATTTTACGATCAATACTAATAGGAATAATCCTTATTAGTACTATTGATTTAAGTGTCAAAACATTTGGAATACAAACTCCAGAAAACCCTGAAACTATAAGAAATGAAGCGCAATTAAACCAAAATGTTGTGAGTTCTCGTATGACATATGGACGTTTCTTAGAATATTTAGAAATGGGTTGGGTAAAACAAGTTGATTTATACGATAATAGCCGTAATGCGATAGTTCAAGCTTCTAGTCCTGAATTAGGTAATAGACCACAAACAATTAGAGTTGAAATTCCTGTTGGAGCTTCACAATTAATACAAAAATTAAAAGAGTACAATATTGATTTTGATGCACATCCTGCAGAACAAAAAAATCTTTTTGTTACAATCGCAAGTAATTTACTTTTACCATTAATTTTCATTGCTGGGTTAGTTTATTTCTTCCAAAATTCAGAAAATTTCGGAGGTGGTTCCGGTCAATCTCCATTAAGTTTAGGGAAATCTACAGCACGATTTGAACGCCGGCCTGATACTGGTGTTAATTTTAAGGACATTGCTGGAATTGATGAAGCAAAAGCTGAATTTGAAGAAATTGTTTCTTTTTTAAAAGAACCTGAAAAATACACAGTTGTTGGTGCTAAAATTCCCAAAGGGATTTTATTAGTTGGCCCTCCTGGAACTGGAAAAACTTTATTAGCAAAAGCGATTGCAAATGAAGCAGATGTTCCGTTTTTCAGCGTAGCGGGTTCTGAATTTGTGGAGATGTTTATCGGTATTGGTGCTGCACGAGTTCGGGATTTATTCCAAAAGGCTTCAGAAAATGCTCCTTGTATTGTTTTTATTGATGAGATTGATGCTGTAGGTAGAGAGCGTGGTGCTGGTGTTGGTGGTGGAAACGATGAGCGTGAACAAACACTAAATCAACTATTAACAGAAATGGATGGTTTTAAAGAAAATAAAGGTGTAATTGTTGTTGGTGCTACAAATCGTGTAGACATTTTAGATGCTGCATTATTACGTCCTGGGCGTTTTGATCGCCAAGTTACTGTTAATTTACCTGATCGATTAGGACGTATTGGTATTTTAAAAGTTCATGCAAAAAATAAACCGTTAGGCGATGATGTGTCATTAGTTCAATTGGCTAATCGAACTCCTGGGTTTTCTGGTGCAGATCTAGCGAATCTTTTAAATGAAGCTGCTATCTTGGCAACAAGATATAAAAAAGAAACAATTTCAAAAAATGAAGTTAACCAAGCGATCGATAGAATTATTGGCGGTATTGCAGGTACACCATTAGAAGATGGTAAAAATAAAAAATTAATTGCTTATCAAGAAGTTGGTCATGCTATTGTTGGAACTGTGTTACAATCTCATGATGAAGTAGAAAAAATTACAATTACTCCACGAGGAGCTGCTAAGGGATTAACATGGTTCACACCTGAAGAAGATCAAACTCTAATCTCTCGTTCAGCATTATTAGCACGAATTATTGGAATACTAGGTAGTCGCGCCGCCGAACAAGTTGTTTTTGGAGAACCAGAAATTACAACAGGTGCAAGTAGTGATTTACAACAAGTAACTAATTTAGCACGTCAAATGGTGACACGTTTTGGTATGTCAAATATTGGTCCCATTGCATTAGAAGATGAATCAAATGGACAAGTATTTTTAGGAGCAACAATGGATCAAGGATCAAATTATCCAGAAACTATTGCTGATAGAATTGATGATGAAGTTTGTAAAATTATTAATTACGCGGAAGAAAAAGCTCTTCAAATAATTTCAGATAACCGAGTTATTATTGATTTAGTTGTTGAGAAATTAATTGATGTAGAGACCATGGATGGTACTGAATTCCGTGAATTATTAAGTACTTACACAATTTTGCCTAATAAGAAAGCAGCTTATGTTTCAAAATTTCCTCAATAAATAATAAATTAGTTGTTATTAAAGTAACAAATAAAAACATTTTAAATAGATTATTACTGGGTTGTAAATTTTAAATATTGCTATATAAACGGGATAAATATAAAATTAGTTTAAGAGTTAATAAAAATAGAAATTACATTCTATTTTTTACTTTATTATTACTAATTTAAAAATACATTTAAAAGTTCACGCAAGTTTATGGCAAAAAAAAGTATGATTGAAAGAGAAAAAAAACGAATTAAATTACATAAGAAATATAACTCGAAACGACAATTATTGTTAAATGAGTATAATAATACTAGTGATTTTAATTTAAAATTAGAGATTCATTCAAAAATCCAACGTTTACCTAGAAATAGTTCAAAAATTCGTATTAGAAACCGTTGTTGGAAAACAGGTCGACCTCGAGGTTTCTATCGAGATTTTGGTGTATCACGTCATGTATTACGTGAAATGGCCCATAAATGTTTGTTGCCTGGAGTTACAAAATCAAGTTGGTAAAATAGAAAAATAAACAAATTATATTAAAATTAAAAGTTTAAACTATAATTTTAATATAATTTCGTAGAGTATTTTTAAACTCTAATTCCTTAGAATCAATTTATATTCACAGTTAAAAATTATTTATAAATTTTCGACACGTTATAAGAAAATTACCAATAATAAAAAATAATAATATTATGCTTACTGATTTTCAAATTTATGTTGCATTAATGATTGCTGGTATAGCGAGTATTTTAGCTATCCGTTTGGGTGCAACACTTTACCAATAATTAATCAAAACTTTATTTATTTAATTAATAGTTATGGTAACACAAGATTTAAAAAAATTCTCTTCACCTGTTTTCCCGTTTACTGCGATTGTAGGTCAAGAAGAAATGAAATTAGCCTTACAATTAAATGTAATCGATCCGAAAATTGGAGGGGTTATGATTATGGGCGATCGTGGAACAGGAAAATCCACAACAATACGAGCAATCGCAGATTTACTTCCAGAGATTGAAATTATTAAAGATGACCCATTTAATTCACATAAATCTGATTTAGATTTAATGGGAAATGAAGTAAAAACAGCCATTCAAAATGGAAAAACATTGGAAACTGAATTTATTAAAATTCCAATGGTTGATTTACCTTTAGGGGCAACTGAAGATCGTGTTTGTGGAACAATTGATATTGAAAAAGCATTAACTGAAGGTATAAAAGCCTTTGAGCCAGGACTGTTAGCAAAAGCTAACCGTGGACTACTTTATGTTGACGAGGTTAATTTATTAGATGATCATTTAGTTGATATTTTATTAGATTCTGCAGCTTCAGGGTGGAATACAGTTGAACGAGAAGGAATATCAATTCGTCATCCAGCTAGATTTGTTTTAGTTGGTTCCGGTAATCCTGAAGAAGGAGAACTAAGACCACAATTACTAGATCGATTTGGTATGCACGCAGAGATTAGAACTGTTAAAGATCCTATTTTACGTGTAAAAGTTGTTGAAGAACGAACGTCTTTTGATCAAACACCAATGGTTTGGATGGAAAATTATGAAGTACAGCAACAAGAGTTACGTACTCGAATTGTTGATGCACAAAAATTATTACCAACTGTTCAAATGGATTACGATCTACGAGTTAAAATTTCTGAAGTTTGTAGTCAATTAGATGTTGATGGTTTAAGAGGTGATATTGTAACAAATCGTGCGGCAAAAGCTCACGCGGCTTATAATAAACGCGATAAGGTAACATTAGAAGATATTGAAAGTATTATTACTTTATGTTTACGTCATCGTTTAAGAAAAGATCCATTAGAATCAATTGATTCTGGTGATAAGGTATCAAAAGTTTTTAAAGAAATATTTGAAATTGAAGAGTAAAATAACAATATTATACAATTGTATTTAAATACAATTGTATAATATTGTTATTTTAAATAGAATGTTGTATAATATTATTAAGCCCGGATAGCTCAGTTGGTAGAGCAGTGGATTGAAGATCCTCGTGTCCCCAGTTCGAATCTGGGTCTGGGCATTAAATTAATTTTTTATGAACTAGAAAAATTATTAAAAAATTTAGCTGGATCATTTTGAAATAATAGTTCAATAATACCTAAAGGACCATTACGATGTTTTGCAACTATTAATTCAGCTGTTGTCATTTTTTCATCTTTTTCTTTATTCATACTATAATAATTTTCACGGTATAACATTAAGACTAAATCAGCATCTTGTTCAATTGATCCACTTTCACGTAAATCAGATAAAACTGGACGTTTGTTAAGACGAGTTTCTACATTTCTACTTAATTGAGATAAAGCAATAACAGGAATTTGAAATTCTTTCGCAATACTTTTTAATGCTCGAGTAATTTGCGAAAGTTCTTGGACACGATTTTCAGATTTAGAATTTAAATTTAATAATAATTGTAAATAGTCAATAATAATCAGCCCAATTTTATTTTGTTCAAATAAGATCTTTTTTATTTTTGAGTAAATATCTTGAGTTGTTAAATTTGCTTGATCATCAATAAAAAATGGTAAACGTGAATAAAGTTGAATAGTTTTTTTTAATTCATACCAATCTTCTTTATATAAATCCCCAATTTTTAATCGAGTTTGACTAATTCCTGTTTCGTTTGACAATAAACGATAGATTAATTGTTCTTTTGACATTTCAAGACTAAAAAATAAGATTGGTAATTTATATTTTTTAAGTATATTCTCAGTTATATTTAAAATAAGAGCAGTTTTTCCCATCGATGGTCGACCTGCAAGAATGATTAAATCAGACTTTTGAAAACCTTGAGTTAAGGCATCCACATCATAAAAGCCGGATGCTAATCCCGGTAATTCAGGCTTTAAAGCTTTTTGCTTTAATTCTCCAAAAACACTAGAAAATAATTCGGCAGTAGTCAATTTCTTTTCTTCTATTAGTTCATTTGTTAATGCAAATGATTTTTTCTCAAAATCATTTAAAATTTTTTCTAATGGAATATTTGTAATATACGCAGAATTAATTGCTTCATACCCTAATTGAATTAATGACCGTCGTAAAAATTTATCTTGAAGTAATTGAATATATTCTTCTAAATAAACCAAATTTGGAATTTGATTTAAAAGTTCTAACAAAACTTTTGTACCTCCAATTTTATTTAAACAACCTTTTTCTCTTAAAAAATTATTTACTGAAAAGATATTTATTGGAAGTTTTTTCCGATACATTTCAACAATTACTTTGTAGATTTCTTGGTGATTTATGAAATAAAATGTCTCAATTCGAACAGTTTTTAATGTAATTTCAATTGCTTCAAAATTAATTAACAAACAACTTAACACAATTTTTTCGGCTGCAAAATTATGAGGTAGAGGAGTATTTGAAATTGAAAATTTAATTTTATTGTCAAATTTTTTCATATTAATTGATATATATATATTTAATCTTAATATAAAATAGGAAACCTTGTCTTTTAAAGACATATTTATTAAAATATTAATATGCGTCCTTAGTTCAGTTGGTAGAACGCTAGTCTCCAAAATTAGATGTCGAGGGTTCAAGTCCTTCAGGACGCGTTTCTCTTTTTAAAGAGGTGTGTATTTTCAAATAGAATTTTTTAGTGATCAATATTTCCGTAACTAATTAATTATTTTAAAATTTATATAATATTAAAAATGTTTTTTAATTAATTGAAGTTAAAATTATATATCTCTATTTTATCAAGAAAGAAAAATAAAATTATATGCCAAAAAAAATAACTGCATTGATTAAATTAGCATTACCAGCTGGAAAAGCAACACCAGCTCCTCCAGTTGGTCCAGCGTTAGGTCAACATGGTGTGAACATTGCAGCTTTTTGTAAAGAATATAATGCGAAAACCACTGAAAAAACTGGGCTTATCATTCCTGTAGAAATTTCAGTTTATGAAGATCGAAGTTATACGTTTCTTCTTAAAACTCCACCTGCATCTGTTTTATTAGCAAATGCTGCAAAAGTGAAAAAAGGTTCATCAACTCCAAATCGAGTAAATGTTGGCTCAGTAACACAAGCACAATTAGAAGAGATTGCTAATATTAAATTACCAGATTTAAATACTACAAAAATAAGTAGTGCTGTAAGGATTGTTGAAGGAACAGCCCGAAATATGGGTATTACTATCGTAGATTAATATTTAAGTTTATAAGTTTTTAAGAAAGAAATTATATGCAAAAATTATCCAGACGTCACAACGAAAACCTTAAAAAAATTAAAAATGTTACCCACTCAAGTTTAGAAGAAGCAATTATATCACTTCAAGAAACAGCGACAGCAAAGTTTATTGAATCTGTTGAATTACACGCTAATTTAAACATTGATCCTAAATATGCGGACCAACAATTACGTACGACGGTTACTTTACCTCATGGAGTTGGAAAGTCAATGCGTATTGCTGTCTTAACTAATGAGGCAAACTTTAATGAAGCAAAAGAAGGTGGTGCGGATATTGTTGGAAGTCAAGATTTAATTGATGATATTAGTCAAGGTACAATTAATTTTGATTTATTAGTCGCAACGCCTGATATGATGCCAAAATTAGCTAAACTAGGAAGAGTTTTAGGCCCTAAAGGGTTAATGCCATCCCCAAAATCAGGAACAGTTAGTACTACATTAACAGCAACTTTATCTGAATTTAAAAAAGGAAAATTTGAATATAAAGCTGATAAAGCAGGCGTCGTTCACGTAAATTTTGGTAAAGCAAATTTTTCACAAAGTCAACTAGTTGAAAATTTAACATCATTGTATCAATCTATCGAACAAAATCGCCCTAGTGGTGTAAAAGGTAAATATTTTAAAAGTTTATTTATTTGTACAAGTATGGGACCATCTATTCAATTAGATTTAAATGCGTTTGATTAATCAAACAAATGCTAATTGAATTATTAAAAATTATAAATATAGTTTAAATAAAAATTTTTTATGTCAGACAAAATTAATCAAATTGTTGAAGAATTAAAAACATTAACATTACTAGAAGCTTCAGAATTAGTAACAGCAATTGAAGAAACATTTGGTGTTGATGCATCAGCAAGTGTTGGCGGTGGTGCTGTAATGGCCGCTGCTCCAGCAGCAGCTGAAGAAGCAGAAGAAAAAACAGAATTTAACGTAATGTTAGACGAAGTTCCAGCCGATAAAAAAATTGCAGTTTTAAAAGTGGTACGAACTTTAACTGGCTTAGGTTTAAAAGAAGCAAAAGAGCTTGTAGAATCAGCACCGAAAATGGTTCAAGAAGCATTAGGCAAAGATGCTGCAGAAGATGCTAAAAAACAAATTGAAGCAGCTGGTGGGAAAGTATCTTTAACTTAAAATAAGAATATTTACGGAAGAAAATTATTATTTCGTCCGTAAATATTCTTATTTTAGAAGTAACTATTTTATCTTTCGAATAAAACGAACTTTTAAATTCATTAGACTTCTTATTTTTTTCGTTTTTGTAGATTAATTGAATTATATAACTGTTATACCAGTAAATGATCCAATTAGAAATCTATAATTTACTCGGTTTGTGGGAAATCTATATTTCCATTCTTAATTGATTCAGTTAATGAGCTTAGAATTAATTTAATTGATCGTACAGCATCATCATTACCCGGAATTGGAATATCCACTAAATCTGGATCACAATTTGTGTCTAAAATCGAAATAATTGGAATACCTAATTTACGACATTCTTGAATAGCAGTCATTTCTCTTTTTTGATCAATAACAATAGCTACATCTGGTAATTTTGTCATATTTTTTACACCATTCAAATGTTTCCGCAATTTTTCTAATTCTTTTAAACGTAATGATGCTTCTTTTTTTGGTAGTAACGTAAAAACTCCATCAACTTCTTGTTGTTCTAATGTTTTCAAACGTTCAATTCGACTTTTTAAAGTAACCCAATTAGTTAACATACCGCCTAACCAACGATGATTTACGTAATAGGCATTACAACTATTTGCTTGTTCGGCAATTACGGCACTTGCTTGTCGTTTTGTTCCAATAAATAAAAATGTCTTATTATCTGAAGCAGCTTTTGTAACATACGAATTTGCACGTTTTAACAGTTGAGCTGTTTGAACTAAATCTAAAATATGAATGTTATTACGTTCTGTATAAATATATGGAAACATTTTTGGATTCCATCGATAAGCTTTATGCCCAAAATGAACACCAGCTTTTAATAATTGGGCTAAGTTAACATCAGCCATAAAGTTTTTTAACTCCTTAGTAAAAAAATAAGTGTAATTTATTCCAATTATAGTATAAAAGAACATTGACAGATTGAAAAGAAATAAGCTTACATTTTTATTTTAATTTTTTCTGAAGTAATTTTATTTTGCTGAATTTTATTAAAACAATTTGTGTAACTTTGATATCCAGTTCCAGATGGGATTAAATGGCCAATAATGATATTTTCTTTTAATCCTCGTAACCAATCCACTCGTCCTTCGATAGCAGCTTTTGTTAATACTCGAGTTGTTTCTTGAAAGCTTGCTGCTGAAATAAAACTAGGATTATTTAAAGCAGCTTTAGTAATTCCACGTAATAATGGAACATAATACGCAGGACGTTTATTATGAGCTTCAATAATTTGGTTAATATATTGAATATGATACAAGTCAACTACTTCACGTGGTAATAATGGCGTATGACCTTCATGGGTTATTAATACTTTTGTTGTCATTTGTTTAATAATAACCTCTAAATGCTTATTTGCAATTGAAACTCCTTGAGATTGATAAACGGATTGAACAGCGTTTAAAATTAACAATTGGATTTTTTTAAATGTTCGATAACTTGCTTCATAATTATTTGTTAATCGATATGAAACAACAAATCCACATGGAATGCCAACAGCTTCAGAATGTTTTAGTTGAACAAAAAATTGTTTTTTCATTCCATAATAATTGAAATAAATTTTTAACAAATTATGAGGATTAATTTTATCATTTTCTTTGATAGTTGTACCAAGTTTTTGAAATTCAAAATTTGAATCAAGACTTGTTTTTTGAATTAATAAACTTTTTTTTTGATTTGTTGCTAAATGTTTATTTGTTGGTTTCTTTTTTCTTGCTTCTAATAATTCTTCAATTCGTGGTAAACCTTGAACAATATCTCCAGTAATCTCTTTTTCAAAATTTAATAAACCAATTACTTCCCCTTTTTCAATAAATTCACCATTTTTACAATATACATTATTTACTTCCTGTTCAAAATAATCTTCTGTTATAGAATGAATTCCAATAGATTTATGAAAAGGATATTTTAAAAATTTTAATCCGGTTAAATTAATGTTTGAAGAACTATCTGGTTTATTTATATTAAAAATTAATTCGGAACTTTTTACTAATAAAGGTAGACATTGTTTAATTTTTATATTATCTGTGTTTTTTTTAACAATTTGCTGGATTATTTGTTTTTTCTTTATCGTTTCTTGATTTTTCTTTACTAATGTAAAATTATTTAAAAAGAATGGAATTGGAGAGCTATAAAATTTACCATTTTTTTTTATAAGCATCTTTGAAAATTTAATTTTCCGACCTGATAATTTTTTGTTTGGGTCTACCCTTTCAACTAATGATTGTTCTGTAATATCAGAATAATTTATAAATGTATCAGTTTTAAAATTAGAAGTATAATTATTGGCTTTAATTAATTTATATTGCAAATCAATTTTTTCTTTTGAATTTTCAGTTTTACAATTTGGGAAGAAATAAGGGCGGCCTTTTTGGATAGTTAAAAATTTACCATTATCGATTAAAATTTTTCCTATTTGATTTACATTAATATCATCAATTAATAATTCATTAACTGTTTTATTTTTTGCCTTTTTTTTGTCGACAGTAATACAATTATCGTTAGATATTAAAAAAACTTGTTTTTTATTTGCACGTTTTGATTTAAATTTTACAATTTCTAAAGAATTTGGTGTCAAATACTCAAGATAACCTAAAGTTGTATATGAATCAATAAATTGTTTTGGCTCAAGAAGTAAACAAGATTGTAACTTCGTGTATTTTAAGTGCGGTGGAAGATATTGTTTTAAGGCTAAATTGTCTAAAATTGTAAACGTTAAATGTCTTTTTCTAAAAGAATTACTTAAAGCAATTTCAATATTATTTTCTAAAGAATCCTTTGAATTTAAATTAATACTTTGAGAAATTAAATTAACAGTGTCCGCTGTTTTGATTTTTTGATTTGTTTTATATAGATAATTTATTTTAATAACCTTATCAAAACTTATTTCGGAACTCTTGGAACTAGTGAAAAATTTCTCTAAATTTTTTTTTAACTTCTTTTCTTTCGGTATTTCATAAATTGTAAAAGGGCGAATTAATAATTGAGAACTCGCTTTTGTTTTGACATGTTCACATAAGGACGGTTGAGTTATTTCAACATTGTTAAAAAGAATTTCACCAGGATAATAAACATTTTTATCTAATTGTTCACATTGTTTACCTTGATAAACTGTTCCTTCTTTAATCGCGATCTCTTCAATTAGATTATTTTTTTGTGCTACATTTATAATTCCTGCAGTTTTTGAAATAATATTTGGAATAACTTCAAAATTTTTTGAAATAAAATTTCCATTTTCAACTAATAATATATTTTTATCACAATTTAATTTGTAAGTTTCTTCTGATAACCAAATAATAGAATTATGGAGAATTTTTCTTTTTAACTTTAAAGTGTTATTTTCTTTCCTTTGATATTTTATAAAATTTTGATACGTATCAAAGTTACGTTTATTAATTTTTCTTTTTAAAAGTTTTAAATATTGTTTATAGTGATATTTACTAATTTCGTTATAAGAAGTTTTACTTATTATATCAGGAATAAAATAAGAGAAAGATTCATCTTTAGTTACTTTCTTTTTTTTAATTCGTTGGTCATAGTACATAATCCCTCCAGTTACCGTTTTAAATTTATTATTTAAAGTGACGGCAAAAGGTTTATATATATTACATCGTTTACAGGTTTCAGAATTAGAATCTTTTAACGTAATCAAATATTTTGAATGATCCCAATTCATTAAATAATTTTTATTATTTTTAGGTTTCAGAATCTTTTCGATGTAACTATTTTGTAAAAAATACTTTTTAATTGCAATTTCAATTTTTTGTCCAACTAAAGTATTCTGCTTATCAAAAAGAGCAATATGACCTGCGTGTTGATTGATTACTTTGGTTCTAAAAATATAACTATTTTTATTTATTTTGTAATCTGTATAAAAATTTAAAAACGAATTAGTAGGAGCTTGATATACTTGTCCTGATAAAATCCATAATAAACGATTTTGTGTAATTAAATTAACTTTAGTTTTTACTTTTGGAATAAAAATTTCTCCAGCTGTATCACTTAAGATTGGTTTTTGTTCGGTTAATGTTTGTTTTTCTGTACTTATAAGTTCACCGATTATTGCTGATTTTTTAATATATTGATTATTTTTTATAAACAACATCGTATTACGCAACAATTCTATTTGTATAATTTTTTGGCTTTTTTGCTCTGGAATTAAAATTAATGAACCTGAGTTTTTAGTAACTAAAACCTCATCTCCTCGATTTGTACGTAAGATAATTGTTTTCAAAAGTTTGGAAAATTTAATAATTCCATCCACTGGACTCATAATTTGCTGCCGAGCTTCAGAAGTAAAAATTCCACCTGTATGAAAAGTTCGCATTGTCAATTGTGTTCCTGGTTCACCAATCGATTGTCCTGCAAGAATTCCTACAGCCTCTCCTAAATCAACTAAATTTTGATTTGATAAGTCCCACCCATAACACATTTGACAAATTGAATGATATAAGTTGCAGGTCAATGGAGAGCGAATATGAAATCGTAAAATTTGTTTTTCTTTAAATATTTCTAATAATTTTCTAGTCAACTGAGTACTAGCAATTGCAATTAATTTTTTCGTTTTTGGATCATATACAGATTTTGCTAAAACTCTACCAATTATTTGTTCAGTATCAAATTTATTATAAATTTCAACACTAAATGATGTTGTTGTATGGCAATCTTTTTCTCTGATGATAATATCTTGTGCAATGTCAATTAATCTTCGTGTTAGATATCCAGAATTTGCTGTCTTTAATGCTGTATCTACAATTCCTTTACGGGCACCATATCCTGACATTAAATAATCAGTAATTGTTAATCCTTCACGGAAATTTTTTTTAATAGGAACTCGCATAATTTCGCCACTTGGATCCGCCATAAGACCTCGCATACCAACTAGTTGACGAACTTGTGATAAATTCCCTCTTGCACCAGAAAAAGCCATAATATAGACAGAGTTTAAAGGATCATGCGTCTTAAAATAAGATACGACATTCTCTTTTAAAGATTCGCTAGCAAGACTCCATGTATCAATAATTTTTTGAAATCTTTCAACATCTGTAATTTTTCCTTTTAAACAAATTTTTTCGGCATTTAAAATATCTTGATTTGCTTTTTCTAACATTTCATTTTTCGTCGCTGGAACTTTCAAATCTTCAATACTAATTGAAATTCCTGCTTGTGTTGCATACTTAAATCCAAGATACTTTAATTCATCTGCTAATAAAGAGGCTTGCATGGCGTCATATTTTGAAAAACTCCAAGCTAATAATTCTTTTAATTGTTTTTTATTAATAAGTGTATTTTGATAAATATAATCTTTCATAAATTTATTTAACTCTTTATAGTTTAAGATTTAAGGTCGTTTTAATTGTATAATTTAAAAGGACACGTCCAGTAGTAGTTTGTAAGTATTGAACAATAGTTTTATCATTTTTATCTTTACGAATTTGAATATTCTCATAATATTCAATATAACTATTATCTTTTAGGATAACTTTTTTTATGAAATTGGAAGGTTTAGAAATTTTATGTTTATATCGTACCCAAATTGACGTATGAATTTCAATTTGATTTTGATTATAAGCTAATATAACATCATTTAAGTCAGCAAAATAATGATTTGCTCCTAATAGACCACTAATATTATTTACTGTTAAATAGTAACATCCTAAAACCATATCTTGACTTGGCATAATTATTGGCTCGCCATTTGCAGGTGACAAAAAGTTGTATGGTGCTAACATTAACATATAACACTCGGCTTGAGCCTCTAAGGTAAGTGGGACATGAACAGCCATTTGATCACCATCAAAATCGGCATTAAACGCGGAACAAACTAATGGGTGAAGTTTAATTGCACGACCGTGTACAAGAATCGGTTCAAAAGCTTGTATTCCTAATCTATGTAATGTTGGTGCTCTATTTAAAAAAATTGGATGGTTCATTAATACTTTTTCAAGAACAGCGTCTATGCTTGGTTCATTTTGTTGAAGTAAATTTTTAGCAACTTTTATATTACTTGCTAATCCTTGATTAATTAATTCACGAATTATAAAAGGTTGAAACAATTCAATTGCCATTTCATAAGGTAAACCACATTGATTTAATTTTAAACTTGGACCCACTACAATTACAGAACGTCCAGAATAATCTACTCGTTTTCCAAGAAGATTTTGACGAAATCGTCCATGTTTTCCTTTTATAATATCGGATAATGATTTTAAGGGGCGATTACTTGCACTTAAAGCAATTTTTCCTCGTTTCCCATTATCAATTAATGTATCAACCGCTTCTTGTAACATACGCTTTTCGTTTCTAATAATCAGTTGGGGAGCATCAATTTCTAATAAACGAAGAAGGCGATTGTTACGAGTGATAATTCGTCTATATAATTCATTTAAATCTGAAGTTGCAAAACGACCTCCTTCTAATTGAATCATAGGTCTTAAAGCAGGTGGTATAACTGGTAAAATAGTTATAATCATCCACGCTGGATTTACTCCTGTAGTTAATAAATTTTCTAAAATACGAATTCGTTTAATTGATTGATCTCGTAATTTATATATACGTTGATATTCCCATTTTTTTGCCCAATGTGAAAAATTATAAAAGGGCTGTTCTTTATGAAGAACTTTACTACAGATAGTGATAAAATTTCTCGTTTTAAAGATTTCTTGATCAAGATTTAATTTTTCTAGTTCACGTTTAATTAAAACAGCACCAATTAAATAATTTGGTATTGATCGTAATAAATACTTAGGTGTATTTCGTCGTCGATTATTAGATTTTGCTTTAGGTTTTAATGGATAGCCTGAAAACCCGAGTTCTCTACACCGACGATATTGTTGTAAATCCCAGTGTAGCCCGTAAAATGCTATTTCATCTTCGGCAATAAAATAAGCAAGAGATGCTAATTTTATTCGTTTTATTCTTTCATCAAAAAAGTTTACGTCCTTTGATTTTTTTCCTTTTGATTTTTCTTTAAGAAATTCTTCTCTATTTAAAATTTCTTTCGAATTTGGTTGTGTATCCGATGTACAAGACGTAAAATCATTCCATCCAGTATCTAAGCGTTTTTCACATTGCTCAACTTCAAGTAATAATGCCACATAATTAGGTCGACTATTTGTATACCAAACATGTGTGACGGGATAAATTAAATTTATATGTCCCATTCGATGTCGCCGAACACGAGATTCTGTTAATTCGACTCCACAGCGTTCACAGATTAACCCTTCATAACGAACTCGTTTATATTTTCCACAGGCACATTCTAAACTTTTACTAGGCCCAAAAATTCTTTCACAAAATAACCCATCCATTTCGGGTTTAAACGTTCGATAATTAATTGTTTCAGATTTTTGAACTTCTCCGACAAATTGTCCGTTAGGTAATTTTCTATGAGACCATTCTAAAATTCTCATAGGAGACGCTAACTTTATTTTTATATAATCAAATTCTTTTTCCGAGCGTATCATATTAAATTTTTAAAATGAAATATTATTTATATTTGAAGTATGAGAAAATGTTTTTAATGATGGATTGTATTTTTCAATTAAATTTAATTCAATTTCATACGATTGATGTCCACTAAATTCATCAATTCGATAAGTACTTAGATCTAGACCAATTGAACGTAATTCTTGAACTAAAACTTTAAAAGATTCAGGTATGCCAGATGTAGGAATTGTCTGACCTTTAATTATAGAATTTAAAGTTTCGTTTCTTCCTTCCATATCATCAGATTTAATTGTTAAGATTTCTTTTAAAGTAAAAGATGCACCGAATCCTTCTAATGCCCAAACTTCCATTTCACCAAATCGTTGACCTCCATGTTGTGCTTTTCCACCTAATGGTTGTTGTGTTACTAAGGAATAAGGCCCCGTTGCTCTTGAATGCATTTTATCATCCACTAAATGAATTAATTTTAACATATAAGCATTTCCAACTGTAATTGGATTATCAAATTCTTTACCTGTTCTTCCATCAAGTAAAACCATTTTACCCGGTGAATAAGGATTAAAAAGCCATGCTTCATCATTTTCAAGAGAAGCTTGTCGTAACTTTTTATTTATTAAAATTCGAGAAACTTCGGGACCATACATTTCGTCAAATGGTAAAACTTTAAATCGCCGATTTAATTTATGTCCAGCTAATCCTAACAAACATTCATATAATTGACCTACATTCATACGCGAAGGAACACCTAACGGATTTAAAATAATATCAATGGGTGTACCGTCTGGAAGAAATGGCATATCTTGACGAGCTAAAATACGCGAAATAATTCCTTTATTTCCATGACGACCTGCAATTTTATCACCTACTTGAATCTTTCTTATTTGAGCAATAAAAATTTGAATTTTTTCAAACTTATACGCTAATTTTGTTCGTCGATTAAATGTCAAAGTTTCGATAACTCGACCATATTCTCCTTCAGGCATTCGAAAAGATGTATCACGAACTCCTTTAGCTTTTGCACCAAAAATTGCTCGAAGTAATTTTGATTCTGGTAACTGCTCTGAATCATCTTTAGGAACAATTTTTCCAACTAAAATATCACCTGGTTTTACAAATGTCCCAATTGTTACAATTCCATCTTCATTTAAATTTTTAACATCAGAAATACTTAAATTTGGAATATTATTAGTTGTTTGCTCTGAGATTTCAGCTGTTCGATCAATTTCAATTTCATATCGTTCAATATGAATTGATGTGAAAATATCTTCATAAACTAATCGTTCGTTAATTAAAATTGCATCTTCAAAATTATATCCTTGCCATGGCATATATGCTACTAAAACATTTTGTCCCAAAGATAATTCACTACTAATTATTCCTGGTCCATCTGTTAACATTTGGCCAGATTTAATTTGCTCTCCTTCCCATACAATTGGTCGATAATTAATACATGTCTCTTGATTTGAACGTTGATATTTTTGTAGATCATACTTACATTGTCGTCCTGAATTTTCAAGGATAATAATTTTATCCGCTGTTACCGAACTAACAATTCCATCCCGCTGGGCATTTATAACCATACCAGAATCCAATGCAATTTGGTTTTCTAACCCTGTTCCTACAATAGGTTTTTGAGGTAATAATAGTGGAACAGATTGACGTTGCATATTTGAACCCATTAGAGCACGATTCGCATCATCATGTTCAAAAAATGGAATTAAAGATGCTGCTACTGAAACAACTTGAATTGGTGAAACTGCAATAAAGTCAACTTCGGATGGAGTAACTGTTAAAAAATCTTGTTTATAACGTATCGGAATTAACTCCTTAGTTAAATAATTATCTTTGTTTGTTGAAATATCAGCAGGTGCAATTTTATAAAAGTCTTCAATATCAGCTGTTAGATAAATTGGATTTCCTGTTTTAATAACTTTTCCATTTATAACCCTCCAAAAAGGAGTTTCTAAAAACCCTGATTCATTAACTCTTGCAGATGTTGTTAAAGAAGCAATTAACCCAACATTTTGTCCTTCTGGTGTTTCAATTGGACAGATCCTTCCATAATGACTTGGGTGAATATCTCGTACAGCAAAACTAATTCTATCCCTATCAAATCCACCTGGCCCTAATCCACTAATTCTTCGTCTATGTGTTAAAGCGGATAATGGATTTGTTTGATCCATATACTGGGATAATTGACTGGCCCCAAAAAACTCTCTAATCGTTGCTCCAACAATATTAAAACTAGATAACTGACTTGAATATGTTTTATTTGTTTGACTTCTAAGCTTTCGAGATAATCTTTGAAATCCAATACGGAATAAATTTTGCAATAATTCTCCCACTGAACGAACTCTTCTGTTTTTTAAATGATCAATATCATCACTAATTTGTTTAGAAATTGATAATGTAATTAATTTATCAATTATGGCAAAAATATCTTGGTATGTAATTGTTATTATTCGCTTAGAAAGTTGAATATTTAATCTATTATTTAATTTCGAACGACCAATTTTTCCTAAACGATAATAAGCAGGATCAAAAATTCGAGAAAACTCTGAAATATTTTTATAATAATTTTTACTTAAAGTAAATCTTAATAGTTTTTTTGGTGCATAAATAGAAGGAGTTAGTACTGGTTTATTAAAATAGAAAAATTCTGAATTTTGTAAATTTTGACATATTTCAATATCACTAACTCCCATTTCTTTTAGCAAATGAATAATGGGCTTTTGTGTTACCTTATCTAATTGAATAATAATCTCATCTTCTTGGTTTTTAATTGGATATTTCGAAATATTACTATTCGTATTTTTTTGAAAACCAAAACGAACCCATGAACCGTATTCTGGAATTAAAGTTGCTGTATATAAGTCTTTTTCTTCATACTTTTTCTTATAAATATCTCTGATACTATGTTCATCTTTATATTCGAGAATTTGAGATTTTGTTTTTAAATATTTTGTCTTGTTTTTATCATTCTTATTATATTTAATAAGTTCTTTAAATCCACCAGTAAAATAAAGATTAGATTGTACGTTAGACTTAGCAAGGATAAATCGAATTTTTGGGCTTATAGTTGAATTTAAAAAATTAAAATTACTTATTTGATTAAATTGTGTTAAATCACAAATAATAAAATTAAGTAAATTTATATTAATGTTTTGTTCAAACAAAGTCTTTGCTTTTTGAAAGATATTATTCTGCCCTTTTTTAATTTGTTCTAAATGTTTTGAAATACTTGAGTCATAATATTTTTTATTTTTTAAACTTTTATATTTATGAAATACTTTAATTAATAAATTGAAATAATTAATCAGTAAAAAAATTCTATCTTTATTATTGTTATTAGAGATAGAAGACTTTTTATTTGTTGAAAGCCATTTCAAGAAAATTTTAATTCGTTTAGTTTTTTCTGATAAGTCTTTAATTTCAAATAAGCTGTTATAAATTTTAAAATATTCAATAAATAAAGAAATAAAATTGATTTCAGACTCTTTTAAATTTTTAAAAGAATAAAAGGTACTTATTTTTCTTTCCCACTTCCAAATATCATCTATTTCTTCTCCTTTTTCATTAAGGTCTTTTATATCTGTTGCTTTTTTTAAGAAATGTAGTGTTTTTTCTGTAGGTAAAATTTCGCTTGGAGGAATAAAACTTTTTAATTTTCCGATGTCATTTGAAAGAATTTTTTTTAATTTTTTATTTTTTTTTTGATGTTTATTTTTTTCAAAATAAACTCCTGGACTTCGTATGATTTGACTTACAATTACACGCTCGCAGCCATTTATAACAAAAGTAGCCGCGCTTGTCATTAACGGTAAATTAATAATGGGAAATTTATTATGATATTTTATAGTATTCGTTTTTTTATTTCGAACCTCTAATGGAATAATAAGTTGAGCAGAATAGTTTGCAGTATATTTTTTAGCTCGAACGATATTATAAATAGGTTTTACTAAACTATATTCTTGTCCAAATAAAATATATTCTGTATTTTGACTAAAATCATAAATTCGTGAAAAGGTACTTAATTCTTCATTTAATCCTTGAGCAATAAACCAACAGAAACTTACCCTTTGCATTTCAATAAAATCAGGTAGAGCAGTTGTATAATTCATCATAGAGTAGTTTAAGAGTTTTTATTCGTAATAATCTGAAATTTAATAAGTGGTAATAAAATGTAACGTAGTTAATAATTAAATAGCATAAATTAAAATTTAACGTAGACTCATTTTCTTCAACTTAAAAATAGAAAAATATAATAAATTATGAAATTTCTTAATAGTGTATGTTTTAATTCATTATATTAAAGTTGTATAGGGCAAAAATAATAATAATTTATCTTATTAAAAAATTAAATTATGAAGAGTTATAGTGGTGGTCTTTAGTGTTTTAGTTATATTTATTTAAAATACGTTATGATTAGTTAATTAAATTTTAACTAATTTATGTTATGTGGAAAAGTTATGTTTTATTAAAATTACTAATTTATTTTATTTTTAGTAATTTTAATAATGTAATTAAATTGAGATGCTCAATTTAATTGTTGTACATTGAAATATTAAATTAGTCCGCATGCATTTTTTAATAAAGCAGCTAATTTTGCCTTTTTTCTTGCTGCTGTATTTTTATGATAAACATTTTTCTTTAAACCCTTATCAATTAAGCTATAAATAGAAGCTAATGTTTTTTCCAAATGCAAGTTCAGTTCTTTTTTCTTATCAGTAGTAGGTTCATAACTTTTAAAAATTTCTAAATCGTTTAAAAAATTTTTTGTTAATGTTTTGACTGAACTTTTATAAAAACGATTTTGAAGATTATTTCGTTTACTTATTAATATACGTTTCTTCGCTGATTTGTTATTAGCCATAAATAGGATTTAGATATATATATACAATAGTATTTATACTATATTTAACTTTATATTTTTGTTTAATAAAATATAATACATTTAAGAAAAAATGGGAAGTTTTTATGATGAATATGTCTAATATTATGGATATTATAAAATAATATGACTTTAAACTCTTGATAATAAATGAATATTTAGGCACTATAATAAAGTAAAATATTTATTAAAAATTCATGATATTATAGGAATTTCTATGGCAAAAAACAAAGGCGCTCGAATATTGATTACATTAGAATGTACTGAATGTAGAACGAATCCTAATAAACGTTCTAGTGGTGTTTCACGTTACTTAACACAAAAAAATCGTCGTAATAATCCACAACGTATAGAACTTAAAAAATACTGTCCACATTGTAATAAACCAACTATTCATAAAGAAATAAAATAAAAATATGTTATCACAAAAACACAAATTAGCGCCAATTGGAATTAATCAAAAAATTGATTATAAAGATATTGATTTATTAAAATTATTTATTACAGAACAAGGAAAGATTCTTCCACGCCGAGCAACAGGAGTAACTGTTCAGCAACAACGTCAAATTGCAAAAGCGATTAAACGAGCAAGAGTTTTATCTTTATTACCATTTGTAGCTTCTAATGAACTTTAAATTTTTTAGAAGTTAAAGTTTATTAAGATGAAGTAAGGAGGAAATCTGGCTTATGGGCGTAAGAAATTTTATTGATCGAGTATTTACTGTAATTTCCGATCTTATTTTAAAGCTTTTACCTGCTAGTAAACAAGAAAAACAAGCATTTGCATATTATAAAGCTGGAATGGCTGCGCAAGCCGAAGGGGACTATGCAGAAGCATTAGAAAATTATTATGAATCATTATATTTAGATGAAGATCAATATGATAGAAGTTATACACTTTATAATATTGGTTTAATTTATGGTAAAAATGAAAATTATCCACGTGCTTTAGAATATTATCATCAAGCTGTATCATTAAATTCAAATTTACCACAAGCCCTAAATAATATTGCAGCGATTTATCATCGCCAAGGTTTATTAGCTTTAGAAATGGCTTCACAAGATTATGATTCCGCAATGGAAATTTCGGAAGAATATGAATATATTGAATTAGCAAAAGGGTTATTTGATAAAGCAGCAGAGTATTGGTATCAAGCTCTTAAGTTAGCTCCAGATAATTACCCACGAGCACGGAATTGGTTACGTATAACAGGAAGAGCTAAGTCATTAGATTCTTTTTAATCAGTATTCAAATATGATACGAAAGAAAACATTTTATTCAAGAATTTCATTTATTTTGGTGTACAATGATAAGTGGTTAATCAATTTCAAATTTGTTATTGTTTTGAATACTCTGTTGAATTCTGAAAGCATATTTATTCTTAAATATTTAAAATATTTTAAATCAAAATGGTAGAAACTACAAATAAAGGTTACGTTAGTCAAATTATTGGTCCAGTATTAGATATTGAATTTCCAGATGGAAACTTACCTCCAATTTACAGTGCAATTAAAGTTGAAACTGCAGATGGTTTAGGAAACATTGTTGAAGTTCAACAATTATTAGGTGATAATAAAGTACGTGCAGTATCAATGCGATCAACAGACGGTTTAAAACGTGGTGTTGAAGCTTTTGACTTAGGTGCTCCAATTACTGTTCCAGTTGGTACTACAACATTAGGAAGAATTTTCAATGTAATTGGTGAACCAGTAGATGAACAAGGTGATGTTTCTTCAGATGAAACTTTACCAATCCATCGCGAAGCTCCTGCCTTTACAGAATTAGAAACAAAACCATCAATCTTTGAAACGGGTATTAAAGTTGTAGATTTATTAGCGCCATATCGTCGTGGTGGTAAAATTGGTTTATTTGGTGGTGCTGGTGTAGGTAAAACTGTATTAATTATGGAATTAATTAATAACATTGCTAAAGCCCATGGTGGTGTATCTGTGTTCGGTGGTGTAGGTGAACGAACTCGTGAAGGTAATGATTTATATGAAGAAATGAAAGAATCAGGCGTAATTAATTCTAGTAATTTTGCTGAATCTAAAGTAGCTTTAGTATATGGTCAAATGAACGAACCTCCAGGAGCACGTATGCGTGTAGGTTTAACGGCTTTAACAATGGCAGAATATTTCCGAGATGTAAATAAACAAGATGTTTTATTATTTATCGATAATATTTTCCGTTTCACTCAAGCGGGTTCTGAAGTATCAGCTTTATTAGGTCGTATGCCATCAGCTGTAGGTTACCAACCAACTCTAGCTACAGAGATGGGTGCATTACAAGAACGTATTACTTCAACAACACAAGGTTCAATTACTTCAATTCAAGCAGTTTATGTGCCAGCGGATGATTTAACTGATCCAGCGCCAGCAACAACATTTGCTCATTTAGATGCAACAACAGTATTATCTCGTAATTTAGCTGCAAAAGGTATTTATCCAGCTGTAGATCCATTAGATTCTACATCAACAATGTTACAACCTGGGATTGTTACTGATGAACATTATGCAATGGCAGAAAATGTAAAAGAAACATTACAACGTTATAAAGAATTACAAGATATTATTGCTATTTTAGGTATTGATGAATTATCTGAAGAAGATCGTTTAACTGTTGCTCGTGCACGTAAAGTTGAGCGTTTCTTATCACAACCTTTCTTCGTAGCAGAAATCTTTACTGGTTCTCCAGGTAAATATGTAAGTTTAGAAGATACAATCAAAGGATTTACAATGGTTTTAAAAGGTGAATTAGATGATTTACCAGAACAAGCATTCTACCTTGTAGGAAACATTGATGAAGCAATTTCAAAAGCAGAAACTCTAAAATAAGGAGTAATTAAATATGGTTATGAACATTCGCGTTCTGACTCCCGATAGAGTTATTTGTTCTACAACAGCAGATGAAGTTATTTTACCTGGTTTGACTGGTCAAGTTGGTGTATTAGATGGACACGCAACTTTGATTACAGCTTTAGATACAGGATTACTTAGAATTAAATTAGCAGATAAATGGACACCAATTATTTTATGTGGTGGCTTAGCTGAAGTTGATTCAGATCGTGTTACAGTTTTAGTTAATGACGTAGAAGAACTTGTTGCTGTAGAGTTAAGTGAAGCTACTAAAGAGTTAGAAAAAGCTACATCAGCAATTGAAAATGCTGAAACGAGCAAAGCAAGACTTGATGCCTCAGTTGAATTAAAAAAAGCTACAGCACGTCTTGAAGGTATAAACTATTTATCTTAAATTTTAATATTAGTGAAAAAGTTTAAAAAACTTTTTCACTAATATTAAAATTTAAGATAATCTTTGAGTTAGAAATAAAAGACCATACTTTTAATTAACAGATACTAAAAAAACAAAAGATCTATAAACTAACTTTATGGTAACAAATTCTGATTTTAATTTTACAAACAATGAAACTGTAATTTTAGAATTACCGTTTTCCGAACATATTGAAGAACTTCGTCAAAGATTATTTCATATCTTCTGGATAATTTTATTTTTAACTTGTGCCGCTTTTATTGAAGTTAAACTTTTAGTTAAAATATTAGAACTTCCAATTGATAATGTAAAGTTTTTTCAATCAGCACCAGGTGAATATTTCGTTTCAACTGTAAAAATTTCTTTTTATACAGGTTTACTTTTTGGTAGTCCATTCGCAATAGGGCAAATTATATTGTTTTTATTACCGGGCTTAACAAAAAAAGAAACAAAAATTATATTACCATTATTAGTAAGTTCAGTTTGTTTATTTGGGTTAGGTTTACTTTTTTCATACTATGCTTTAATTCCAGCAGCTTTAAATTTTTTTTTAAATTACAGTGATGAAGTAATTGAACCTCTTTGGTCTTTTGATCAATATTTTGAATTTGTACTTGTTCTTTTTTATAGTACAGGATTAGCTTTTCAAATTCCAATTATACAAATTTTACTAGGCTTACTAAATTTTGTATCAGCTCAACAAATGTTAGGTGCATGGCGATACGTAATACTTGTTTCAACAATTATTGGAGCAATTTTAACACCATCTACTGACCCACTTACGCAACTATTGCTATCTTGTGCAATATTATTACTTTATTTTTCAGGCGTAGGTATTCTGTTTTTAATAAAAAATTAATTTATATATATATACTTAAAAAGTATTTAATTCATGGCAACTAACAAGTTTTTTAAAAGTCTTTTATTTACTTTAACGATTGCTATAAGTGTATTTGGTTTTTCTGTAGAAAACTCATTTGCGTACCCAGTATTTGCCCAACAAAATTATTCAAATCCGCGTGCAGCAAATGGGAAATTAGCTTGTGCTAATTGTCATTTAAACCAAAAAGCTATTGAAATTGAGGCACCGCAAGGTGTACTCCCAAATTCTGTATTTGAAGTTGAAATAAAAGTACCATATGATCTAAGTCGTAAACAAATTGCGGCAAATGGTAAACCTGCTGGCTTAAATGTTGGTGGAATTCTTATTTTACCGAAAGGCTTTAAATTAGCTTCAAAAAATCAAATTTCTGAAGAAGTTAAAGCAAAAAATAAAGGTGTTTTTATTTCACCATATAGTACTGAATTTGATAATATTTTAGTTGTTGGTCCAATTGCAGGTAAAAAGCATCAAGAATTGATTTTCCCTGTTGTTGCACCAGATCCAGCTAAAGACCCAGATATTAAATATTTAACATATCCATTTTATGCAGGTGGAAATCGCGGTCGTGGCCAAGTTTATCCAACTGGTGAAAAGAGTAATATTAATAGTTTTGGTGCTACTCAGGCTGGACAGATTACTAATATTACAACAGGTGAAAAAGGCGAATCTCAAATTACAATTGTTAATTCAGAAGGTAATTCAACATCGCAAACGCTTTCAGCTGGTTTACAATTACTTGTAAAACAAGGTGATATTGTAAAACAAGAACAACCTTTAAATGTTGATCCAAATGTAGGCGGTTTCGGTCAAGAAGAATCAGAAATTGTATTACAAGATTCAGCACGAATTCTTGGTTATTTAGCTTTTTGCTTCTGTTTATTATTAACACAAGTTTTATTAGTTCTTAAGAAAAAACAATATGAAAAAGTTCAAGCTGCTGAACTTAATTTCTAAGGCTAACATAATTTAAAAATTAATAATTTTTAGTAGTTAACCGTATTAATTTTTACAAATTAATACGGTTAACTACAGTGCATTAATTTTTATAATTTGAAGAAATATTTAGTCTAAGGCACTTAATTTACCATCCATAAAAGTTTTTAAACTCGCACTACATAATATGTACATAATGGCCAAAAATAGACCTTTTTTTGACGAAGCTTCGGTAATCATAGTAGAGTTTTCATAGCCATGCTTAATTACAACTATCACTTTCCCTGAATTTTATAGCCTATTCGCAGTGCTAATTGGTATATTCAGTTTGGGCCGCAGTCTTATAAATTGGTTCAATCCCAAAACTCAGATTATTAATATTAAATAAAATTATTTGTATGATAGTAACCGTATATTTTCCAATATAATTGATAATTGACTTGATATCGTACTCGTAGTTGACTTTACCGATCGGCAAAATCTCAACCGTCATAATTTTTCCCTACGTAACAATACGTATAATTTTTCTATTTATTTTTATATTAAAAATAATCGGTACTCTGCCCAGGGATCTAACTTGGATCGTTGAACAGTTAAGTTTAGCCGTGATACTCACCCGCACACACATGTCATAAGACACACGTTTAAGCACTTCACTTATTATTTTTCATAGTATAGAGAATTATTAGAAGACTTATAATTTTACTAAAACAACGAAAGAAATAGTGTTAAAATTAAGAATCTAATCTAAAGCTACGATCTCAACCTTCAGCGCAAAAGCACCTTAAAAAGCTCGAGGCTATATACAAAATTATAAATAATATTGTTATTTTAACTAAAATGTTGTATAATATTAATTGGATATAATTGTAAATATAATTGTAGAATAAATCTAAATATGTCAGGATTGTAAAATAGCAGCATAAGATATAAAATATAATTAGTAATACAATTATATTCAATTGAAGAATTACTTTTGTGCTCTAACGTGTATAGATTTGCACGTGTATTCGGTTAGCGTCGTATTAATACGCGATCTGAGTTTGATTCTCAGACGTTGCACCAATATTCAATTGATATAACGTAAATATAACATAATAATTATATTATATTTACAGAAGTTAATAATAGATATTACTATATGTAATAATTTTTTTTATTTTTTACTAACTCGACAATAAATTTTAGTAAACTGGACTAGTATTTTTAAAAAGTTATTGTTTATAAATTTTTAAATGAAATTTTATTTTATACTAATAAAACTTTTATATTCAAGAAATAAAGAATTGTAATAATCGCATAATTTGATAAATACTCCTCTGATTTATCGTATATATAGGAATTTTTCGTTTATGTGCTAAATTTTTCAATCGGAAATTTTGTCTCAAATGTTTTTTTAAACCTATTATTAAATTTGCTTGTCTAATTTTCTTTGTTATAATAACTTTATTGCCAAGTTTTACTAGAATTTCACGAATTAGATTCTTGGATAAAGAATAAGGATAAATAACTAGAGTGGTATTTTTAAAATTTATCGAACCAAGTGTTTTTGGTTTATACATTTCAAACCAATTTCTATGAATAGCTATCATTTCTCGATTTAAAAACCAAGAATTCTTTGTTAAA
>Ga0209193_1000165_pt1:32500-40000 | contig 48507 bp, 49 predicted proteins | sample COGITO_mtgs_1003_FD_185515 | JGI IMG/M metagenome (GOLD analysis project Ga0209193, IMG submission 185515) | Pelagic marine microbial communities from North Sea - COGITO_mtgs_100330 (SPAdes) (version 2) | ecosystem: Environmental > Aquatic > Marine > Epipelagic ...
AAAGATTTTTGGTAAATCTAAAGCTGGCTCACCTGTACGAGGATCACGGAATAATTCTAAATCCCAATAAACCCAATGCCAAATTGCAGCTAAGAAACACATACCTGATAAAACAATATGCGATAATGCTACACCTTCAAAACTCCAAATACCAGGGTTTGATACACTTTCACCAGTAATACTCCAGCCACCCCAAGAATCTGTAATTCCTAGACGAGTCATGAACGGCATAACAAACATACCTTGACGCCACATTGGATTTAATACTGGATCTGATGGATCAAATACTGCAAGTTCATATAATGCCATTGAACCTGCCCAACCGGCAACTAATGCTGTATGCATTAAATGTACAGAAATTAATCTTCCAGGATCATTTAAAACAACAGTATGAACACGATACCATGGTAATGCCATAGTAATTCATTCCTTAAAATATAAATAATGGTTTTTGACTTTCTTACAACTAAACTAGAAAAAAGTTAGCTAATATACTATTATAAGTAAAGATAATAAAAATTAATCAATTTTTTCAAATTAATGTATTATTTTGTCTTTTGAATAAATAAGAATTTATGTATCCTGAATTTTGTAATTTGTTGCTTCTATTTATATAAACTAAAATATGATAAGCTAATAAATAGTTGAAAAGTAAGTAACGTTAATCTTTGATTATATAATTTCATATACACTAAACTACATTTATCATTCTTTTTTCTATACTTTATTTGGATAATTTTATAAATCTAATAACTTACTTTCTAAATTGATATTTAATAAAATTAAGATTAAAATTTTTTGCCACAGTTCTCGAGGTATTTTCTGACGCCTTTTACTTAATTTTAAAGTTTGTCTACCAGGTAAGACATAATTAGCGACTTAAGTATGCTTTATTTAATCTGCTATAATTTATGTTCAAATAAATTTTAAACGTAAGGTTTTTAGAAAAGAAAAACTATTTCTTAACTAAAATGTTGATAATAATTAAGCATTTTTTACTTTTTTTCATAATTTAATTCTAATCTCAATGTTGCTGCAGTATTAAAAATTTATAATATTCTCTTATTATTTAAGTTATTTTTGTTAAGTTAAGTAAAAACGGGCGATGAGTTTGAGTCACCGGTCGTTTAAAAAAATTGAATAGTATTCAAATATGTATATAAAATATATAACTCTATGAGCTTTAACTAAAGAATGATTAAACTACGTAAGAATTCCACCTATCATGAAATAAACTTTTAATCTAACTTTAATTAATATCGTTATATCGAGCTAGTAAACTTGAATTTTATATTTATAGATTCGATTTAAAAAATCGAATCTAGTTTAAAATTTTAGAAGTAAATTTTACCTCCACCCCATTTCTCAGCTACAATTTTTGGTTGTAACATGATATGGCCAGCAATTGAGTATAAATCTTCATCTGTTAACGAACGCATACGAGGATAAATATCAGCACTTTTAATACTTGGATGAATTTCAGCAATTGATTCTAAACCATCATAAGTTGTAGGATTTTTTAAATAATCCACTAATGCATCGATATTATCACGACGTGGTGTTGCTAAGCTTAATGCTTCGGGATCTAGACCAACGTTTGGATTTGTTTTTGTAATACCACCTGTATGACATGCACCACATGTGGCATTATATAAACGTTTACCACGTTTAACTTGTTCCGGTGTTAAAACAGTTGTTTTTCCCGAAGAATCAAGAGTAACTGTTCTTGTTGCTTCATCTAAATCAATCGCCGAAGCACTAACTACAAAAAGGTTGAAAATGCAAAATAAAATACAAGCACAAAATTTTGAGTATGTCTTAAACATAAAATAATAAGATTATTTACAAAATTGAAACCAAGAATGAATATTAGTTAATTTCTTTATTTTCTTCAATGTCGCGCATTGCTAGCATAGCGAGTACACCTCTTAAACGAATGTTTTCCCATCCTGCTGCTAATACGGCAGTTATTACTAATACTTGACTAAATAAAAGAATTGGATCTAAGCGCCATCCATGAATAACTAATATTCCACTATATAATAACCCAATAGTTGCAAAAAAAATATCCTCATCTCTTGCAACTTCAGGTTTAACTAGTCGAAGGAAATATAGTATTATTACTGATGATCCCAAAATAAAACCTAACAAAACATTTGGGCTAAAAACAAAATTTAACATAATATCTTTTCTCCGTTTTATTAGATTGTTTAAAATTTTTGAGTCAGAATTCCTAAGATATTTAAAATTTTAATTTATTGAGACTATAGTTTAATAAATTAATAAAGATAATATAAATTACCTGTTCAAATGAGCGTGTTAGGTATTAACCACGTGATACACGATCATTTTTACTGATAATAATTAATGCAATACCAATAGCTGCTAAAACTAAAGCACCTGCTGTTAAACTCGCGATAAAATTTGCTAATGAAGTTGTCATTTCTAATTCCGTTTTAGTTTAAATTAAAAATAGTAAAATTGACTACAATATTAATTGTATCAGTTTTTAAAAAAAAAAACATAAGAAATATTTTTATTACTGATGTATCTTAAATTTTAAATAATCGAAGAGAAGTATAGTTCTTAAAAAAAGTTCTACTTGTAGAAAATACATATTTTATCTTTTACTTACAAATTAAAACTTAACATTATTTTTAATAGTTACACTAATTTTTTTAAAAACTTTATGATGTTTTATGATTACTTTATAAAGGCTATAATGCAACCATATTTCGAATTATAAAATATAAGCTTAAAATAAAAACCAAGCCAAATAGTAGTAAAATCCACCGTAATCTTGGTACTTTTAATAAATTTCTAAAAGGCGTTAATATAATTAGTATCAATCCTATCATACTACTGATAAAAAACCGCGGATAACGAACAATATTTGTCCAAAAGTTATTCATAAAATATGCTTTCCTAAATATTTTAATTTTTATTATATAAAATTTTCTCTATCATTTCGTAAATAAAATTTTTTCTAGTATTCTAATAAATAAAATGTTATTATATACTTATAGTACAAGGCTCTGTAGCTCAGTGGTTAGAGCAGGGGACTCATAAGCCCAAGGTCGTAGGTTCAAATCCCACCAGAGCCATATCCTATGAGAAATAAAATCATTAGATTGTTTGGTTAATTTAGGAGAAATGGCTGAGTGGTCGAAAGCAATAGATTGCTAATCTATCGTACAATTGTTTGTACCCAGGGTTCGAATCCCTGTTTCTCCTATTTTAATAAAACCCTTGACATAAATTTGGATTATTAGTTACAGTTGATATTGTAAAAAATGTTTGGGATTGTAGTTCAATTGGTTAGAGCACCGCCCTGTCACGGCGGACGTTGCGAGTTCGAGTCTCGTCAGTCCCGTTTTCAAAATATGAATATAACTTAACATTTATGTGTATTTAGTGATGAAACACAAAAGATTATTAAAAAATTTATGTTTTTCTTTGTGAAAGTAAAGTATAATATAATTACATAATATATGAATAATGAAAAGAACAATGTTTCTTTTTTTATTATAACTCTTAAATTAATTTTTAATTATATATGGATATTATAAGTCTAGGTTGGGCTGGTGTAATGACTATGTTTACTTTTACATTAGCACTAGTAGTTTGGGGTCGAAACGGTTTTTAGACCTTTAAGCTTTGTAAAAACTTAAAATTTTTAATTATTATGGCATTAGTTCTACAAATTTTTCCGTTTGCAAATGCAGAGATCGTAACTGCAGCAGTAACATGTATTTTCATGACATTATTTGGATTATCACTTGGATTTGCTTTATTAAAAGTCCAAGGTGAATAGTATTAACTAAATTGCTCAACTTTCTAAAACTTTTGAGCGATTTAGTTATTACATCAATTTTTTTAACTTTATAATTCCTTTTATCAATAAAAAAAAATACTTATTTAATATTGTTTTATTTGTTTTTATATGATAACATGGAATTAGTAAAAGAATGGGTCGGTGCCCGAGTGGTTAAAGGGGGCGGATTGTAAATCCGCTGCGTTATGCTACGTTGGTTCAAATCCAACTCGGCCCAATAATAAAAAATTGACGATTTATTTTAAATTTTTTCTATAAAATTTTTTTAAGTATTGCCACGAAACTATCTAGGAAAAAATTCGTAAAAAAGTATTTTCGAATTTTTTTTGCATTTTAGAAAATACTGATCTACTCAATTTATTTATTTTTAATTCAGTAGATCATAGTTACCATACTAACTTTAAAAGTTGTCTCTACGGTTTATTCCAAAGGAGTAAACAAGAACCCCGCTAAGAATCCCCAGATAAATTCTGTTAAAAATTCGCGTAATTCTTTGCGCATGATTAAGTTTATAAAATTTGTATAATAATGTAATAAATTTAAATAAGAATTTTTAATCTTATTTAAATTTCAAATTGATTTCCACGGCGATATTGTAAAAATGCAGCCACAAAAAGACCAAATGCACTTACAGTAATCATTCCTAATACGATTCCAGATAATAAAGGTTCAACCATTTTTTCTTAATTGTTAATATACAAGTTTGTCAGTAAATAATGTATAAGTATATTATACATAAGAAGATAAAAGTTTTTTTAAATTTTTAAACCTAAAATTAAAAATTTATCTAAACCCAATAGCTGCTTGCCAAACAAATGCTAATAATAAAAAGAATACGGGAATAACTGGGAATACATCCACAATTGGACTAAAAACAACATAAGCTTCTGGTAAACGTGCTAATAATAAACTTTCCATAAGTAAAACCTCTAGATATAAAATTAGTAATGTTAAATTTAATAATATTTATTTTACTATAAAAACTACTAAAAATTTGTTATATTTTCTGATTTTTTTAACTATAATTGATAATGTAAATTATTAATTTTAATATAAAATTAACATTTAAATTATGGCAGCTTCATTTTTACCATCGATTCTTGTACCTTTAGTTGGTTTAATTTTTCCAGCATTTAGTATGGCATTATTCTTTTTATATAGTCAATCAGATGATATCGCATAAATTATTAAAAATACTGAAAGTGGCACTTTAGTTGGCGCTTTCAATACTTTTACCTTTACTTTTAGTTCGTAGATTTATAAATTAGTTTATATGCTTAGATAGACAGAGTTCAACACACTGTGGTGTTGCTTATCTTGTTGATTCAATTTCAACGTGAGTTATCAACTTCAACTTTAAATTGACATTAAACATTAAAATGTCAAAATTCGTCAAACTCAAATTATTATATTTGTTCTTTGATTCTATTTTGCGTAGCTTTTGCCAAGAATACCGGGGTTTCTGTTGCTTAGATTAAAGTAATAGTTCACATTGGGCTTTCTGAGTTCTGCGAACTTAGAAAGTATAGCATCCTATGTGGATAGAGTTCAAATCTTTGTCAAGGTTGGGGTGGTTGCTATTAGTTTGGTCTTTTTAATAACTCATGAGTAAATAAAAATTAGGTTATCTGTATACTTATGTCAATATGTGTGAAGGTATTAATTTAAATTCCAAAGTTGCTCAAGTTACAATTTATGGTTGTGTATTGTTGTCATTTGTAGTGGTTAAGGCTTTAGAACCAAATACAGAATGATTGCTAAAGCTATCTCTTAAGTTAGATGAACTGGAGAAGATTTTCAGCCCACCTAGGAAAATCACTCAATCCTATAGTTCTATTAACGTGTGTTATCTCCGAAAAGTAAAATATCAAGCTAGTCAGAGTAATATACCAATTTTTACAAGTTTCGTATGTAAAGCTCTTATAGTACTATACAATGATTATCTAATCAGACTTGTGCAGAAGAATGCATATGATGAAAAGCTGTTCAAACATTTTAACGATCGTATGAATAATATAGAATGTAATAGAAGTAGCGTTTCAAGCTATTTATTGAAACCTTTAAGAAATGTCCGATGAGTACTGAAACATAAAATTTTTTTTATTTACTTTATATATATATATATATAAAGTAAAATTAGTAATTATTTTTTAGAAAAATTTTTAAATTCTTCATATAGATCATCACCATCATCATCGTTAGTGTGATTCTGAACTTTAATTCCAAGTTTGGCTAATAAATTAATGAAACGTTTTTTTAGTCTTTCTCGACGATATGCCCAACGAATTTTTGAGTCGCGTTGTTTTGCTCTCTGAAGTGAATCACTATTTGCTTTATTTTTTAAATATTTTTCATATTCTTCAGTTGTAAGATCATCTAAAGTACCACGACCTAACCAACCATACCACATTCGAGGTAAAATACTATACGCGTGACGTAAAGTACCAAAACGATATTTTCTTAATTTAGCTGAAGCTTCTCGACTAATCATATAAGCTCGTTTATTTTGCCAAATTGTATACCCACCACTATAAATACTATCTTTTGGTCTTAAGCCAATATGTAACTCTGTATTTTCAGTAAGTAATGGAAAATAAAAATATTGTCCACATAAAGCATGTAATAAACCTAAGCTAATAAAAATATATTGAGCAGCAACTAGTGTAACTAAAAGATTGGTAACCAACTCCGCTTCAATAAAATAACTATCGGGAATTAAAATCTCATTTAAATAAAAAATTAATCGATGTTGAACATAAATAAAAGGTCGTTCTACAAATTCTAAGCCAATTAAAAATGTCCAATGCCATCTTATTAAATAAGGGCAAAAGCGTTTATTTATACGAACAAGGAAAGTATACCATAACATACCTGATAAATATGACATTTCTGAATTAAAAAATGCATAAAATTTTGGAATCGCTTTTAAAGTTACAAAATAATAAATTTTGTCACTTAAAAATTTAATATCTGTAGGCAAATAATTCCAAAGTAGTGATAACGGATCATAACGATATTTATTATCATTTGTTAAATCAACAAAACCACGAACAGCAGCTCCATAAAATTTATCACTATCAGCACGATTACCAATTCTTTGAAATTCAGTCACTTGCTGAAAATGAATTTCACTAAAATCAGATGCAAGATTATGGGTTAAAGGACACATCCATAAGCTACGCATATAATAGAATGCTAAATCTCTAAAATGCATATACCATAAATAACCTGCACCTAAACCACATAATGTAATTAAAAACCCTGTTCGAATGTTGTATTTTTTAGAAAGAAAAATGAACCGAATAATTAAAATAAAAAGTGCAATATTTTCAATATCAACAAATCCTAAACCATGTCGATAATATGACCAATATTCTTGAAGTATATATTTAAAAGTATCAGAAGTCACTGGTGTTGCCATGTGAATTATTTCTGTACTAGTACTAAAGGGACCTTTAATCCCTAAAAAATTAAAGAGTGTTTCTTCATCAATATTAATTATTAAAGATAAAACACTATTGAACAAAAAGTATAAATTGTTTACGAACATATTTTATCATTATAAAATAGTATATTAGTACAATTCATGCATTATTATGTGTGCAAAATTTGTAATATGACACCATATGATGCAACGATAATTCTATAAAATCATTCATAAAACT
>Ga0209193_1000165_pt1:47500-48507 | contig 48507 bp, 49 predicted proteins | sample COGITO_mtgs_1003_FD_185515 | JGI IMG/M metagenome (GOLD analysis project Ga0209193, IMG submission 185515) | Pelagic marine microbial communities from North Sea - COGITO_mtgs_100330 (SPAdes) (version 2) | ecosystem: Environmental > Aquatic > Marine > Epipelagic ...
ATAGTATGAATAATCCAGTAACGTACACTTGTAATAATATCTGAAAACGGACGTTCACCTGTAGATCCACCAGACATAATTATATGTTCTCCTATAAAAAATGATTGTTGCTCATTCAAAAATTTAACCTAAAGCGGGCAGGGGGAATCGAACCCCCATCATTAGCTTGGAAGGCTAAGGTTTTACCACTAAACTATGCCCGCATACTTTGATTATAAAGTTATGCGGGTATAAAAAGCAATAAAATATTATAAATTTTCTAATTTTAAATCTAAGAATTTTGCTAAATCAGCAGCTTCATCCTCTAAGTCTGAAATTGAATCTGGTTGTTGAACAGGTGTTAGTGGAATTTTTCGTTCGTCTTTTAAACATAAATAAATAATTCGTTGAGGATTCAAACCTTCGGAAATTTTTATTCCAATTGATTGAATATTATTTAATGGATATGTTAAAAGAATTTCTCTATTTTTTCCTGGAAAACCTTTTCTCACAACTTTAACAAGGCTTTCAATTTTATTATATTCATTATACCCACTCCCGATATCCCAGAATAAAGTTGCAATTATATACAAACTTAATCCAAAACTTAGAGTACCATAAAACATCATTACAATACCTTGAGGTATAAATACTAATTCTGTAGTGTTAACAAACGGTAATAACTTAATTTTTAAATAACTTGAAACTCCAGCTAATAAAAACATTAAACCACCGACTAATAATAAAATCGCCCAAAAATAATTACTAAAACGTCTTGATCCAACAATTTTATCTTGACGAATTTGATCTTGCATTAGATATTTTTTAAATTAATTTAATTGACTTTAACCCTAAAAATAAACCTGATGCAAGTGCAAAACAGAATCCAACTAGTAAAAAATAATTAATAAGAATTGACATAAAATTTTTTAATTATATAAAAATGAAGTTTATAAAATTTTTTCTGTATATTAGTATATATTATATAGTAATCTATATAAAAATTTTGGTTGGTAAAAATTTTCATT
>Ga0209193_1000167_pt1 | contig 48195 bp, 74 predicted proteins | sample COGITO_mtgs_1003_FD_185515 | JGI IMG/M metagenome (GOLD analysis project Ga0209193, IMG submission 185515) | Pelagic marine microbial communities from North Sea - COGITO_mtgs_100330 (SPAdes) (version 2) | ecosystem: Environmental > Aquatic > Marine > Epipelagic ...
ATAAAATTAAAACTATTAGATTTGGAGAGCAAGGAGCTAGTACTGCTGGTAAACCTAAGGCTGGAGAGTCTAAGAAAATGAAGATGAAACGTAAGTCTTTTAAAGCTAGACATAGAAAGAATATAGCGAAGGGTAAGATGTCTGCTGCGTATTGGGCTAATAAGGTTAAGTGGTAAATTGTGAACGAAAAAACCTTACTTGATATATTAACTGGTGGTAGATATTCTACATCACAAGACCTCCCAACGGCTAGAGAGGTTGGTAGCTCTGCTATAGATAAAATTATAGAATCAGATAGAAAGAGAAGAAGTCAAGTTATTGTTGAGCCTGGTAAAAGCATATTCGGAAAACCAACAGAAGCTTTTACTCGGGGAGATTTAGATAATCTAGTTGAAGGTTTAATTGGTGGAGGTCTAGCTGGAACAACTAAATCTGTACTTAGTTTTTTTCCTGAGAACAGGGTGCATGGGTATACTCCTAAAATTACTACGATAGTTGATGCTATAAAAAAGAACCGAGGCTCTGTTGGTATTGACCCTAGACAATTAAGTCAAGCTGAAAGAGCTGAGTTGTACGGAAGGTCAATAGGTATGGCTCAAAGAGAAGCTCCAGAAGAGGCTATGTTAAAAGTTCAGGGAGCATCTGGTGGAGGTGTATTAGATTTTGCCATAGAAGCAATGGGCGATATATCAAACAGGATGTATACTTGGGCTTCTGGGTTTCCAGGTTCGTATGGAGTTTCTGGTGAGAAGATAGATAGAGTTTTAAAAACTCTAAAACATAACTACGGATTTGAAAAAGAGATGAAGGAGAACATGGCATCAAATGTTAAGTTCTATAATGTTCCAGAAAAAGAATATATGGACAACCTTAACAAAGCTTTGAAAGAATATGGAAAAGCTCACTCGGAACTACCAGCCTTCAACGAAGTTCAAGAATTAATTAGAGAAGCTAATGTGGAATTTGCAAATAAAAATTGGAAAAAAGTAATATCTAATCTTGAGACTGTAAAAAAATATATGGACAAAGGTAGCGATAGTTTTATTAAGAGAGCACTGGAATAGATATGCCAAATAAAAAAGCCAAAGAAAGAAAGCGTAGAAAAAGAAAGCTTACGATTGAAAATAAATCTATTAAAAGATTAATAAAAAAGAAAAAGAAAGAACAAAGAGATGAATGAAAAAAATAAATCAATAGATGATATAATAAGAAATTCTGACATAGCTGGGTTTTTGTCAGGTATTATGGGTAGAAATATGGGAAATGTAGAGTCTAATAACTCTGGATTAGACTCTGTTTTAGATTCACTTGTAGCTATGAAATCTAGAGGAGAAGATGTAGAATCTTCAGGAGTTGACACTACAGATAAACAACAACAACTTTTAAAAATATTACTTAATTCTCAACCACAACCACCAAATAGAAGTACATATGGAGGTGGCACTGTTGGGGTAGTTGATAGTCCTATGACTATGCAAATGTTAATGAGAAATCAAGAGCCAGTTCCTCAAGATACTACTGGATTACCTAGAATGGATATAGAAACTTTGTTCAGATTACTTTCTCCACAAATGCAGGAACCTATTCCTCCTAGGTAAAATTATTTTCTATTTAATCTTTTAATCTTTTTCTCTCTCTCCCTCCTGAGCTGGGAGGGTTTAGTGTAAAAGCTACGCTCTTCCAGCTCTTCTTTAATACCAGCCTCTCTTACTTTCTTTTTGAACTCAGTAATCATTTTCTGAACTGTTTTATTTTTAGTCTTCTTCACTATTACCATTGTTTAAATCTTTCCATTTGTTTTTCATTTCTTGTTCTGCAAATTTCTCTGCTCTTATCTCCCATTTATTGTCTACATATGGGCTATTTCCACAGTTAGCAGCGACAGTACCAGCTTGATTATATTTCTTCTGAAACTTAACTCTTCCGTATTTCATAGAATCCATTACGTGCTTTACTTCATGTAATACGGTTTTAATTAACAGCTCTGGCTTTAAGTCTGCACTAATTAATACTTTGTCTTGGTCTGGTATATACATCCCATCACAATCCATATCTTCTTCTATGCTAATTACTGGGTCTAAATCGTACTGATTCATAACCCACTTAGCTACAACTCTCTTGATATTATCAGGCATTTAACTGCCCTTTCTTTGCTTCGTAATCTTTTGCACTCCTTATATCGTCAAACAATAAGCAGCTATCTCCAGAGTATCCCATTTCTACAGAGCCAGGAGTTCCATATCTATTCTTAGATACTATCAACATCATCTCATTCTTACCCCATATCCTACCATCTGAATCTGCTTGACCAAATCTAGACACATAGGGATAGTGTGTAAACACCACCATCTCTGCATCTTGTTCTAGCGAACCAGATTCTGCTAGGTCTGACAATCTAGGTGTAGCATCTATCCTATGCTCTATATTTCTGTTAAGCTGCGATACTAATATTACACACATATCATGTGCTTTGGCAAGCCATTTATACCTCATTGTTGTTTCTCTTATCTTATGCCTTAAGTCTCTAGAGTCTCTAGATGAAAACTCAATAAGACCTATATGGTCATCAATCACAACATCAGGCTTTACTCTTTTTATTTCTTCAAAAGTAGATTGCAAATCTCTAACAGAGTCATACATAAATAACTTGTCTTGGTAGTTGTCTTTGATAAACTGCATAGCAGTATGAACCTCTATAGATGATGATGTAGCTCCATGTCTTAAGTTTCTATAAGATAAACTCATAGATTCCATAGCAATAAACTTCTTCATCATTTCTGTGTTAGGCATTTCTCTGTTAAACATCATGACTTTTTTACCTGACAATACTAATTGTCTAGCTATGTTAGCAGCAACAGTTGTCTTACCATTGGCTGGTCTCCCAGCTATGATTGTTATTTCTCCTCTCGTCATTCCATGTATCACAGAATCAAGAGTATTGAGCCCTGTCTTTATAATCCCCTTGCTTTTGAATATTGAATCATCAGTATCATGAAGCAATGTTTCGAGGTTAAACTCGTTTCTAGACGGCTTGGTGTTGATTATATTAGATGTATCTGTGTTTATCTGTTCTATTATATCGTCAAAATCAACAGCATTATCTTCAGCTTTTCCTATCATCTTATGACAGTTGTTAACTATACTCCTTCTAAGAAAATCCTCGTACATACTTTTAGCTAGATACTCTGCATTAGCAGTTGTGACTCCACTAGTTGCTATCCTAGTCAGCTCATAAGATGGTAACTTTCCATCTATCTTGTTTTTTGGTATAGCTCTTGATACTGATAGAGCATCAACTGGCTCGTTGTTGTTGTAAAGCTTAGAACATTCTAACCATACTTTCTTATTGAAAGAGTTATAGAATACATTCTCTTCAGGTATCCACCTTCTTATATCTTCTATACACTCTGGCTTGTTAAGTACGCAGAACAACAAAGCTTCTTCTGTCTCTAAATTATACATTTATCCTCTGTCTATTATTGGTGGGATTCTATCTAGCGTTTTAAACTCATGTTCTTGCTTAGATTTTTTTGTTATAGTAGAGTTATTTATAATGGCTGCTAAATAAGGCAATCCCTTTCCTTCCATAGCTACATTATTTTCTATGTATTGATTCATAGAAATAATAGCCATCTCCTCATCACATTCTTTTGTACTGTTTAAGAATGAATGTATCTCTCTACTTGATAACTTAACAGTCCTACTTTTATTTATCTCTGACTTTACATACTCGTACAGCTTGCCATACTCTTTGCTTCTAGACAAAAGAATAGCGTCAATCTGCTTATCTAAGTTTTTAGATTTAAGAGTTGAGCCGCAGCTAGGACATTTATCTGTATTCTTACTACGCACAGTTAGGACAAGGCTCTTTATCCATACGAACATTAGCAAAGTTAGTATCGTCTAGATAATAAAAATTATCTGAACCTCCATCACTAATACGACACCAAGCTTTCTTACAATATTCGCATCTATTAGGTGAGCTAGAATATCTAAGCTTTGAAGCTCCTTCGCTTCTATTTTCTTTTGTTAGTGATTCAAAGTCAAACCAATCTTCATTAAAATAATGCACTAAAGACTCTTGCTTAGCTACGTCTCTACATTTATAAAGATGTTCATCTTCAGATTTCCATCCTCTTTCTGGTGTCAATTCTGAGCTAGGAGAATACTCACCATTTCTAACCATTCTTCGTACCTCTGGATTACGTATACTTCTCCCCTGTCTTCTTTTACTAGTTGTATATCCACTTCCTTGCTTGGCTTCAACCATTTTGCTACTCTCTTTCTTACTTTACATTGTGCTTTGTATTTATCTATTAGTATATCAACTTCTGCTGCAAGACCTAAAGACCTGCCATCAGAACCCCAGGCTCTAATAGCTTTAATGTCTTTATCTTTTGCTATATCGACACACTCTCTTTCAAATCTACTTCCCTTTTGCTTACTTTTGCTTGACATATATCTCTCCAAGTGTTGTACATTTACATTCCACACCTATATACCCAAAGTTTACTCTACGATAATTTTGTTCTGCTATACTCATCTTATTGTATTGCTCAGAACACTTATCACAAAGAATATAATTTTTATATCCTGACATTTGAGGCATCCTATTATCATCATCTTCATATAGCTCTACATCTGTTGGTGTTTCACAAGATAGTATAGCGTGCCAATACTCACTTCTCTTAACTCCACAATGAGAGCAATACTTAGGTAGGTTTATTTTCTTTAGACTCTTCGCTTCTTTTATTAACATTCTTTAATTCCTCTGCCTTGCTCTCTATGAACTTAGCTAATTTATCAGTATCTTTTTTCATTTCCAAATAGTTTTCTAGTAAAATTCTCATAGATTCCATAGTGGAACCCATAGCACTTACTACTTTAAACAATGTCCCTACGTCTGCGTAAACTTCTTTCATAGTAGGTTTTTGTTTTTTTCTTTTCATATTATCTCCAAAATGTTTTGGTAGAGAGAAGACGCCAGCCCTTTATTAAATGCCAACTTTATTAACCTAGTAGTTTTTGCCAAAAGAGTATAAAGGTACACCACTGGTTATTTAAGTTTCAATTTAAAATCTCTCTACCAATTATTATTCAGCTTCGTATCCGTATGAAGCTGGTGAATTCTTGTAATTTGTGTATGTCTTTCTAAGTTTGTGTATCAAATACTTATCATCTCTCTTTGACAGTTCGTAGATAGGTGTGCTAGGTTTTATTTCACGCTTAGCATCTACACAGGCCTCTATTCCTTTGTCATAACCCATAAGACTACACATCTTATCCATAATCTCATTCCACGTTTCTATCTTCACCTTGACTCTCTTTCATATTAATGACAAGACCTCTAATCTCTGCCTGTTTCCATATAAACTTTTTAAATTCTTCTATGTCGTCATCAGTGCTGCCGTTTCCTTTTGTTACATACATAGACTCTAGCTCTTCGATATGTTTAAACTTCACTATAACTATCCTCCAATAATTTAATTATACTATTCCAAAATTCTTCATTTTTATCAGAGCATGAATTACAAACTCTATCCTTCATAATATCTTTTAATGGGTCTAAATCTTTAAAGCAATCTCTACAATTCATAAAAACATAACTCCTATCTTCTCTATGAAAAGTAATTGTATTATCACCAATAAATTGAGTGGAGCTTCTATAGTCTATTGGTATCCCTACTATATCTAACTCTTCATGTCTATTTGGTGGGCAACAATCGCAAGTAATTTTATCAAATAAATTCATATACATCCTAAGGTTATGGTATAGAGGGGTGGAAAAAGGAATGTCATGTAACTACACAAAAACACCACCCCTCTTACTCAACTAATTAAAACGGCAGCTCTTCTTTTTTGGGAGCTTGTCCTTCCCATTCAAAGATAGCTTTAGCTTTTGGAGTAACCATAGCATCGCCTTCTCTAGAAGTCCAATGGTCGTGGACAATTTCTAGTATAACAGCTTTACCACTAACGTCACTCTCATTGATATGTGGAAGGAAGTAGCGACCTTCTTTGTCCTCTTCAGTCTCAATAGAGAATGAATTTAATAATTCCATATAGGATTTATTAGACGCTGTATTCATCTCTAATCCATCATGTAGAGAGTTGCTTGGGTCTGGCTTCTTAAATCTAAAGAAACCTTTAGAGCGTACTGTTTTACCAGCATATTCACCCTTGTCTATAGCTTTACTACCTATTTCTACACTCTCTCCTTTGTTCTCTTCTGCTAGTTCGAACTCCATATCGAATACATCTGCTACGTATTTGTCTCTTACAATCACCTCCCTCTCAGACAGTTTAGTAGCGTATGCTTTAAACATACCCTCTGGAATTAAAGATGGAACATCTTTAGATGGGTCATAGTATGCTTCATTACTTCCCATTATAGAGTTTACATCACTCATTATCATTCTCCTTCTTACTAATTGCGAGATTCTCTAGGGCAGACATTGTCTTATCTAGATTACTCTTGTTTATATTTCCAACTTCTAAAGCCTTTCTAACTCTCTCTAATTCTTCTTTACCTATCTTATCAGCTAGATTAAGTAGCTCTGATACATCGTTACTCGATAGAGAATTATCAGGCAAATCTTCTCCTGCAAATATGTATAGACCCAGACCATGCAGAGCAATAGCTTTAGCTAAACATCTCTGTATAGATGTGTTTATTTCAAAAGCATTAGGCTCTTTGATAGGTTGGTTTCTATTGTCTAGTACAGGGTGTACTTGCTCTCTTGTTATACCATCAACTGTTAGAGAGACTTTGACAAAACATCCAGCTTGTGTCTGCATATACGGCTGCTTATTGCCTTCAACTCCCCACTCGTGGACTATCCACGTAGAGTCTGGAGCAATTCTCAGTAACTCTCTTACTGCCCATGCCCAACTGAGATAGGTAAACCTACCCTTTTTCTCAGCTTTTTTCGAGACATCTACGCTATCTAGTTTCTCAAATACACTATTCAATTAATCATCTCCTTCTATTGTGTATGGGGATATATGTGGACAGAACTCTCGTACAGGACAAAATCTCTCGCACTTTATACCTCCCCATGTTTCAGAATCGCTACATTTATTAGGAATCTCTCTTGACTCTAGAGCTTCCAATAGCAAGTCTCTTTTACTTATAAATTTTTCTTTTAGGTGGTCGTCATGTATGAACGGAACCTCTATCAAATATATATTTCTATCTATTCCTCTGTCTCGTGATGCTGCTACTCCTCCATCTCTGACTATCATCTGCACATACATCTTATCTACTTGCTTACCTTGAGACTGCAGCATTAGTCTATACATATTAATTTGCCATGACCAATCTCCTAGCTCAGCCTTCTCTGGATTTCTCCAGTATCTCTTTACTTTCTTTGGCTCTCCCTTCTTTCCCCATCTACCACTTCTCTTGTATACTTCTCCTGTTGGGTCATCTGCCAAGTAAAAGTCTAGACCTAAAACCTTAGACGCTTTGTAAGAGCCTGTACTTTTATAGTCTACTAAATTTTTTGTCTTGCTATCGTACAGGTCTACGATACCTGTTATATTCCAAAGCTCTAGTTCTTGCTCAGCATCACTCTCTTCTGCATTTACTTCTAGAGCTTTATGATGTGTAGTACCTAGTAATGCGAACGCTTGTTCTTGTGGGTCTATATAGAAATCTCTAGTCCTTTCAAGGTACGCCTGACAAGTTCCATTTAAGAGTTCTGTAACGCTAGGCTTTCTATCAGGCTCTCTAACCTTCGCCATCTCTTTTAATGCAGGAGTATATATTCCCATTCTCTCTACATCTAGTTTGTTCTCTATGCCTAGAATATCTTCGAATAATATCTTGTCTCCTTCAGGGTATTTAAATCCTATAGCTGGCATATATTTTCCTTTCTATTTGCATCATCTAATATACAATTTATAAAATTGTTTATCAAGTTATTTATCTCTTTTCTGCATATCTTCAAGAGTCTGTATTAACATTCTAAGAGCCAATCTTTCACCTCTTTGAAAATCTACAAAATCTATGTCATCAATTTGCCCATCAATAATATCTTTGGCAATCTTTCTAATTAATTCTAAAGTTATCTCCATTACTCTACCTCAACATACTTTATAGTAACAGGCATCGAGACACTAATCCTCTTGCCACTTGGTGTTATTCTATCAGTATCAAATTCTATAATCCAATTGTGAACTTCGCTCTCAGCAATCCTTACGCTGCTAATCTCTTTTATTTCATACTGAGAGAGTATAGTTCTTATAGCTCTCTGTAAATTACTGTCATTCATGTAGTACCTCTTTCTATTATTTTAACCTACTATAGGATTGAATTCTATTGCATTATAATCATCTTGTTTATCCTCATCATAGAATTTGTTAATCCTATAATTTATGTGAGTTCTTAGAATTATATCCAAGTCGAGAGCCATTCCCATAGACTCTAAAGTAAACAATTTAGACTTATCATCTATACTTTGTATAAGTCTCCAGACTTTTACAAGTTCTTTAGCTCTAGTTATAGAGATTCTTTGTCTCGCTAATTGCTTTTTCTCTATTAGATAGTATAAATCTAAACCTGTCTTTATAATAGACTGACAAATCTCTATCCAATTTATTATCTTACTAGGATTGAGAGTGCCAGAGTGATGTCTGAACTCTATCGAGCCATGTATTATTCTAGAGTGCATATTAAATCCACAGTATCTAGCATCGTTGTACTTCTCCATACTAGGATTAGTACCATGAGAGCGATACCATGTATCTATAAAGTCCTCTTCGTCGTGTATTTTACTTATCTGTGATACGCTCATAGGTATACGTTTTGCCCATCTACTAGTATCTCTGGAGGGAGGCATCATCTTGTATATAACAGGTTCACATAGTTTAGCTACCATTAATATATATGCAAGTTGTCTAGCATTTAAGTCTCTGGCATCTATGTGTACATGGAGACCACAAGACTTATTTACATACCATCCATTCTTAGTGAGTATGTCTGTAATATTATTAACTGATAGGTATAATTCATCTCCAGACATTCCACCTCTAGTTACAAATTCTCTACCTATACCACCATCGTCTCCACTTGGATGTATACTCCCATCATGAACGACTCTCCAGTTATTTTTTAACTCAAAGTTGTTCTCGTATACTCTAGTTCTGTCCATCTCGTCATTATAACTATTGCAGGCTTCTATCTCTACACCAACAGCTCTACTAAACTTATTTCTATCAAAAGAGTTTGACCTATGTATTTTTACAGTACCATAGGAATCTAGGTCTACATCAGTATCATTCTCATAGCAGTCATCGCAATAGTTACATCCATCACTCTCGCTGTAGTTTGTCTCGTCGCTATTCATCTCGTAGTCGCAAGATTCACATCTAGTATATCGCTCGTAATAACAATCAATACAAAACGCTTCTCGACTAGACTCAGAGTAATAACTTTCGTCTTGAGTTATTATATCTTGACAATCATAACACTCTTCATAAAACTCTCCGAAACAATCTTCGCAAGTTGGTTCATCCTCTACTTCAATCATATCACTCTTAGGAAAGACTTGGTCGCAGTGCTGACAGCCATCGTACTTTTCTTCTATACAATCAACACATACCTCTAGGTCGTGGTCATGTTCAGAGTTTCCTGTTATGTCTACATCGCACTCTGCACATTTTACTTCTGTTGTCATAGACACCTCATGATATAGCGTACTGACTAGCAGTAATTAGTATGAACATAGAGTAGGATATCTCTCGTAACCATCCGATTCTCTTCAGAGTTTTATACATATTATCTATGGATAAATCTTCGATATACTCTCCGTTAACTTCCTCTATTCTTTTAGCAAGAAATACCATGTACTCGTCTAGGTCTTTAGCCTCTACGAATGGATTGTTCTTAGCTTTCTCGAATAGTTTCTTCAACACATACTCTCTAGACTTGATGCGTATAGGGCTGTCAATGCCTACGATTACAGCCATTCTCTTTTTCTTAATCGAAGTAGCCATATTGTCCGTATCCATAGTCAACCTCCTCTCGCATTGGAGACTCTACACAAGTATCGCATACATAGTCCTTTCCATCTCTGTGTAGTACATCTCCTATGTCCTTACAAAAAGAACATTCAAGTCCATATAGAGCTTTCTCATCTAGACCCTTGTTTATAAACTCGCAATCTAAACAAGTATACTTACCATTTTCTACTACTACATCGAACTTGTCTACCTTCATGTTACACTCTATACAATCAACAGCCTCGTATACCCATCCACCATCTATCGAACAACTACCATAGTTAGTATAGCTATATCCATATTCATTCTCTAAAGCCCTAGTGTCTACTTTAGTAGTCTTACATCCTGATGCTTGTGTAGAGAAATTGTCAACATTATACACATAATGTGTACTATGCTTAGCTTCAAATATCTTGGCATTTACTGTATACTGAGTAAAAGCTCTATCAAGATACTCTGGTCTCGAAGCATAGAATAATACTCTAGCCTCTTTCCAATAAGCCATAGCTAAGTCTCTACCACCTTCATGTAGTAGGTTAAGAACTCTATTAGAATTCTTAGTCCAAGAGATTGCGTAGTCTCCATATATCTTATCTAGAGCAGATTGAAGATTATCTTCTTGCTCTATGTAGTGAAAGATATATTGAGAGTCTACTGAATACAATCCCTTATGTTCTTTGTCTAGCGAGTCAAAATTATATACAATACCATTATGACTACCAATAGTCTTACCTATCGCAAATGGGTGTGCCTCTGATTCTCGTATATTATTTCTATCCATTGTAGAGTACCTAGTATGCATCATACATATAGATGTGTTTCTACGATGTTGATTCGCTATATTAGAATACTTGCTAGACTTCACCAACTTGTCTGAACTTGTCAGAGTCTTATTAATTATAGGCTCTGAATTTTCAGATAGCATAGCGATACCTGTAGAGTCTTTACCTCTCTCAGCGATACTGTTCAGTAGAGACTTTGATATCTTACGAACAGTTCTCATCTGAGAGCGTGTCTGACCATTAGGTGTCTTAGCGTATCCTGCAATTCCACACATAGACATTCCTTTCTTTCTATGTTAAAGTATTACTATATATAGTTTTTCTATATCCAATAATACTCTAGGTTATCTGGTTCTCTCCAACCATACTTAGAGTAGAACTTGAAGTCTTTTCTAAGTAGATTGCTTCTATGAGAGGCATGAATTCTCTCATCCCCTATCCAATATGGCATCTCTACGTTTTTGGATATACCATACATTTCCATAGTATTATTATATCCTCTTAGAATCCACTCCTCTATCATTTTGTTTTTGTAGAGCAGCAGTGCTTCCTCGTAGCCTTCCCACATCTTAGTAGCTGGATGATTTATCCACCCTCTGTACTCTCTACCATCTTTTGTAGACGCTCCAGTCAGAGCGTTAAAGATTTGTAGAGCTTCGACTCTCTGCTTACCTAGCCTTCTGTAGTCTAGGCATTGTGCAGAGAGCGTAAAGTCTTCGTATGGTAAAAATGTCTGCATTTATTTTCTATCTATACTTTCATATCTCCCACAGCAAATACACTCTCTTAATCTTTTTCCGTATTTATAAAAAGCATCTTGATATTTATTAATATCGAATACAGATTCTCTCTTACAATCATTACAATATTCTATTTTAGTTTTGCCTCTTCTCATATTATCTACCAAACCTATCGTCTAGCCACCATTCAAGTCTCTTGGCTAGTATTAGAAACCACGCTGAGAATAGTGATATGTAGACGTATGAGCTATATAGAAAGCCATGTGGCTCTCCACATAATCCTAGCATATGTTTAATTGTCTCTAGCATTTGCAACACCTATGAGGTTTATGAACATTAGCTCTCTTTCTAAAGAGATTCTTTTTGAATAGAGAATTATCTTTCTCGAAGATAGATACGAGAGTATCCATGAATCTAGAATAATTAATTCTATAATCATTATATCCCTCGTGTTTTACATTCTCTAGTATAGCATCAGCTATCTTTTCGTAATGTTTCTTACTCATTACTATTCTCCTTTTTTATTATTTCAGAATAAAATATTGCTCTCACTCTTTTGAGTGTATACTTGTTTGCCTGACTCTCAGTCAGGTTAAATCTACGCATCATCCACTCTCTCGCTTGTGGTTTCGTAGAGGGTGGAATTGCTCTATGGTATATATTTCTAGGATTTATCATATATAAATTTACAAATAATATTTGAGAGACAAAACACCATGTTGTAGACTATCTTAGTCCTATAAATTCTAGTGCTCTATACAGCCATGACTCTCTGCAATAGTTTTTAATAGCTTTTGATATTACGACAGACTTTACGTATTTATCGTTGTCGTCTATTCTTTTCCTATCCTCTGTATTCTGAGTCATAGCGATTCCATATCGTATAGCTGATATTTTCTTTACCATATCCATTCTCTCTTTTCTATCCATCATCTCTTTTATTTCTATTCTATTCACTTTCATTCTCCTTTTTTATTTTGTCTACATATCTGGCTAGTATCATCAAATCATCTTTCGCTCCCTGCTTTGCTTTCTCTCCAGAATTTTTATTCTCAAGAATTTCTATATATATTCTTGTAGCTGTCTCCCATGTAGGAGGTACTATCTCGACTTTCTTTACCATGTTTTCTCCTCTCTGAGAATTGGTCTCATAGTTTTAGGGTCTTGTTTCTTGGTCGGCTTCGGTCTCTCTACACCATAGTGTCTCCATCTACGCTGTCTCTTGTATGATGTCTCTCTATCAGGTACAATATCCTCTAGGTATTGTATTACTCTGTGAAATTCTTTTACTAGTATCTTTTTGTCTCGGTCGTATAACTCTACACCAACTTCCTCTTTGTAATAGTATTCTCTAAAGTCCATGAACTGAGACACTAGGTCTTGTAGAGAATCTTTTGGTATAGCAATTTCTTTTACTACACCATCATTTTTATTAGAGTGCATCTGGTGGTAGAGTATCCATTTACTACCAGACTTTTCCATCTCGAAGTGTTCTAAGGTAGACGGAAGATTCGCTATCTGATTTTCTATCTCGTGTATCTCACGCTCTAGAGAATCTATTTGTTTATGTAGCTTGAGCCGTCTATCTTGTAGCTCTTGTCTCGTCATAAGATTGTCTCCATGTTAATTTGTCTATGATATAAATATCCCATTATATTTGTATACAATGTACGACGAATAAATGAGAGACACAATAGGCACTTTGAGAGCTGCAGGATTTCTATATTTCTATATATTTCTATGGGGTAGGATTTCTATATTTCTATATTTCTCTATGATGTGAGATGTCTCGAATTGTTTGTTGTCTCGCTGTAGATGTGTCTCAGGATGTGAGAATTAGAGACGCTTAAAAAAATACAATATATAAAAGAAAGTTCTTGCATAGGTCGTTAGAATTGATTACTATATACCAATGTCAAACACTAAACAAATAACAAAAGGAGAAAATGACATGATTATAGTAGCAAGAAAAGTGAAGCAGACTGAAATGGATGTAATGGTAGAAACTAATAAAATGTGTGAGGAGACTGGACGTCCACCTATGTATGACTATAGCAAAGCTACAGTTGATTTAGGCTCTATCACAGAACAGTTCCTAAGTGCTGTTAAAAAAGAAGAGCTCAAACTCAGTAAGGGTCAAGAAGCCCTCGCAGAGTTAGTATCTACTTATGGCACTCAGTTTCCCATGAAGCTAAATGGTCAAGCCGTTGTAATTCGTATCAATGGTGCAAAGAGCTAGTTAACTCTATCCTCTCTGACAGCCTCTCGTCTCATGCGAGGGGCTGTCTCCCTCCCTCTCTCGTCTCGCAAAAAATCTCGTCTCGCAAAAAAAAATCGCAGGGTCATATACTTTTCTGAGCGAAGCACCCTAACTTTAGTTTTTTCAACTGAAACTAGTTTTTGCAACTAGGGATAGGGGGGTGGTGCAAACCATAATAAAGAGTCACACACAATTTTACCCTATTTTTTACTACTGATATGTGTATCTATAGAATCTGGGGTACAACTCAAATATAGATATAGTCTTATTTGGCTCAAATTACCCTCATTTTGGAGGTTTTTTGTTTTCTTCGAGTATAAGTACCAATATGTTGTTTTTCACTACGTTTTCGGAGTTCTACGAGCTCATGTTTTTTGTGTACTTTACAATAGTTTTCTAGATTGTACTGTAATTCGTAATAAATATGTTTTTTTCCAGTAATATCTTTAATTACAGTAAAGCTAGGTGGCGCTGCAGAGAGCAGTGTTAGTAAGATTGCCACTACAAAAAGTATTTTTTTCATGTGTTTGCCTTTTATTTACTATTTCCAACTCTATAACTTACAAATAAAAAATATTAAAAACAAGAACCTTTTTTAGAATTTAGTATTTTTTTATATCAAGTATCTTTTATTCATATCTCAAAATATTTTTTGTAAAAAATTTTTTTCTTTTTGGATATTACGTAGTAATATCTTTTTTCTTTAGTTAAGAATAGTTAGTATAGTTAAGAATAGTTAAGCTTCTAGCTATGTACAATATAAGGCTAAAACATTAGTTTGTCAAGTAAAATAATTAAAATAATTAAATACTTGGATAATGTGTTATTTAGTTGTATATTATGTGTATGAAAAATTATGGAAAAAATGATGCACGTGACTATTGTGCAAACTGGAACAGTGGTAAATGCCTTGGCTGCATGATGCGTACTGACGGTGATGTTTTAAAGATTCGTGTCGATTCAAAACTTGAAGGCAAAGATTGTACAATCAATCAAGGGTGCGACTACTTTGATATGGTAGTTATACCTTCAATTCCTAAATAGAGAGAAAATATGAAAGACATAGAAGTAATAGACTACATAGAAACAAAGTATCCTGAGATGGCAAAAAGATTTAAAGAGATACTAGATGAAGAGTACAAACTCTTTTGTCGAAAGCAGCATGATTACGGAAGCGACAACATAACTCTAGGAGAAGATATTAGTACCGAGGAAGGTAGAATGGTTTCTCTTACAGCTTTAGTTGTTCGCATGAATGACAAGATTAATAGATTAAAAACTATTATAATTAAAAATAAAGGTCGTAACGCAGTTACAAAAGAAACATATATGGATGCATTTATTGATTTGTCTATATATGGAATTATAGCGCAGCTAGTAGCAGAAGACAAGTGGGGTTAATAAAAAAAACCAAGCTTAAGATAGAAGCTGCAATAATTAAAATACTACTTAAACTACTATTTAATCGGAAGTAATTATGAAATGGAAACAAGAAGAGCTTAGTGTCTTAAATCTGTATAGAGATGGAACAAAGACAATAGAGCAAATTAGAAGTTATTTAAAAAAATCTGGATACAAAAGGACTTATAAGTCTGTAGCTAGAAAACTTGAATCATTAAATATTAAAAAACCTTTAAGCAATTATAGTAACATTGATTTACCAAAGATATTAATTTTAGATATTGAAACTACACCTATGGGTGTATGGACTTGGAGTCTTGGAAAACAATATGTTGGTCATCATGCAATTATGAAAAATAAAAATGGAGCAATGATGGACTGGCATTTGCTAAGCTGGTCTGCTAAATGGTTGTATGATAGCGAAGTAATAAGTGATGTGCTAACACCTAGGGAAGCTAAAGCTAGAAATGATAAACGTATAATGAAGTCTGTTTGGAAGTTATTAAATGAAGCAGATATTATTATAGCTCATAATGGAGATAGGTTTGACCTTAGAAAAATAAATGCTAGGTTTATAGCTAATGATATCAAAGCACCCTTACCTTTTAAAACTATAGATACATTAAAGCAAGCAAGAAGAGAGTTTGCCTTCTCTTCTCATAAGCAAGACTTTATAACTAAGTTTTTAAAACTAGAAGAAAAACTAGATACAGAGTTTCAACTGTGGATTGATTGTATGAGTGGAAAACAAGAAGCTTTAGACAGAATGGAAAAGTATAATCGTGGTGACGTTATAGGTCTTGAAGATATGTATCTTAAGCTAAGGCCTTATATGAAGTCTCATCCTAATATAGCTGTAATGATTGATGACGACTGCTGCACTGTTTGTGGAAGCAATCAATTAAAAGCTACTAAAAAGTTTTATTATACTGGAAGTAGTAGGTATAGATTGTATTCATGTAATAGCTGTCATTCTCCCTATATTAGAAGCAAAAGTAGTGAAAGTAATAAAGACATTGCAAAACGCTCTGTTTCAAGATAAGCTTGACTTTTGTATGTTTTTTGATTATATTATATTATGATAACTAGAAAAATAAATAAAATTAATCATCCGATATATAGTAGTATAGATGAGTTTCGAAAGGATAACCCTAATCTATTATTAGTTAATAACTGGAGAGAAGGAACGGAAGGCAGTTGGATAGTTTCAGATGACGGACAAGTTTGTGAGGTCTTGAAACGTGGAGCAATGTCTAAAAGAGCGGGTAGTAAACAAAAAAACTATTACATTAGGGTTCCTCTCGGAACATTTATTTGTGGTGATAAAATTAAAATGGAAGGTAAGCCTAGAAGAAACCTTTATTCTTTTGGCTTGACTGACACTAGTGTCTACGAACATAAGGTCGAGAAGAAAAAGACCACACAAAGAGAATTTCTTTTTGCTCAATATGTAGCAAAGGGAGAAGATGTAGTAGAGGCTTTTGTAAAAGCATTTCCAACGAATAATAAATCGTACGCTGAAGGTCAAGCCAAAATATTAATGAAGGCTAAAAGGATTCAAAACATGATTAGAGAAGAAATAGATAAAGTATTAAGTGACGCAGATATAACTCCACTATATCTTTTAGAGCAGATGAGAGATATTGTTGACAAAAGAGATTCCAACGATAGAGATAAGATACAAGCTTTAAAAACATTAATGCAGATTAGCGGCATGATGGATACAGAAAAGAAAACAGAGTCTGTTGCAGTCTTTCAAGGTTTTACAAAAGAACAATTAGATGCTATAGGGGGTGGTAATGTCAAGGAACTTGCTTCGGTTGAAAGAGAGATTGAAAACTAAGGACTGTCATTTTTGTCATACAAAATTAATGATTGATGGTATAGTTATTCACGATATTGATATTAATCAATACTTTGCTCAATGTGTTCATTGTATGACTGTTTATAATTATGATTTTAGTATAGAACATCTAGGCGTGCCTAGGCAAATTGGATTATCCTAATGAATAAAGAAAAAAACAAAATAGCTGTTTATGGAACACTTAGAAGAGGTGAAGGCAAATTAGGTAGAATAAAAAATACATCTTTAGTGTATCCAGGTCATCAAACATTCCCAGCAATAATACAAAACTCTAAGGGCAAAGGAACTGTAGTTGAGGTTAGAGATATTACAGAAGAACAGTTAATGAGATACGATATGTATGAAGGTATTTCATCTGGTTTATACAGAAGAGTACAAACAACCGTTGAGATGGAAGATGGAACAAAAGAAGATGCATGGGTTTATGTAGCTGGAGATGAAATGATGCAAAGAAGTAATTCTTTTAAAGTAATTCAAAGTGGAGATTGGTACGATAGATAATTTTAATATAAACTCAAGCGGTCAAAAAGAAAAAGACCGAGTGCTTAGTATAGTTGCAAATGATTTAATTGCATTTGGTCAGCTATTTTTACCAGATGATTTTATGAAGTCATCTCCAGCTCCATTTCATTATGAGGTAGGTAAAAAACTTTTAGACCCAAAATCAAGAAAGATGTGTATTGTGCTTCCTCGTGGTCATTCTAAGTCTACAATGGCTAAAGCAGCACTGCTGCATAAAATATATTTTAATCCACAAGGAAAAAAAGAATTTGCAGCTTGGGTATCTGAAGAACAGGGTCAGGCTGTAGACCATTTAAAATATATTAAAAACCATATGGAATATAACAACGCATTAAATTATTATTTTGGAGATATGGTTGGTGACAAGTGGACTGAAAAAGAAATAACTACTAGTAGGGGTGATAGAATTATAGCTAAGGGTACTAGTCAAAGATTGCGTGGTAGGTCTGAGCTTGGTACTAGGTATACAAAAATTATTCTTGACGACTTTGAATCAGAATTAAATACAAAAACTCCAGACAGAAGACGTGAAATAAAAGAATGGTTAATGTCTACTGTCTATCCTTCTTTAGAAGAATCAAAAGGCAACGAGGGCTCTATCTGGTTAATTGGCACTATCGTACATTACGATTCAGCATTACAGGCTATATATGATGGATACCTCGAAGCTAAAGATAAAAAAGAAGAGTACACTTGGGATGTTGTATTTCATAGAGTATTAGAAGACGGTAAACCTCTTTGGGAATCTTATTTTAATAAAAAGAAAATAAATCAAATACGAAGAGATTATGAAAATGTAGGACAACTACATAAGTTTGCTCAAGAGTATATGAATGATGCTAGGGATTTAGCAACTGCTAAGTTTAAAATAGATAAAATACAACGCCATGATTATGAATTAGTTAGTAATTCAAATCAATGTTATTTAAAAACTGGTGATGAGGTAATACCTGTAAATGTTTATATGGGAGTAGACCTAGCTTATGAGTCAAATGCTCACAACGATTATCAGGTAATTATGGTTACTGCAGTTGATAGCGATAAGAACTTTTATGTGATTGATTATTACCATGAACATTTACCTCTTTACGAGATGCCACAAAAGATTTTTGAACTAGCTAAACTTTACTCTCCTATAAGGAGAGTAAATGTAGAGCACGTTGGAGCACAAGGAATAATCAAAGATTCTGTTAATCAAATCAGTGGTTATGATAGAAAAATGGCTCCTGGAATAGCTAGAGGGGTAAGGCCTCCACAGGGAATAAAAAAAGAAGATAGAATAGAATCATCGTTATGTCCTATAGTAAACCGTGGTAAACTTTATATAAAAAAGAATCATCAAGAACTTGTAGACGAAATGTTTCACTTTCCAAAAGGAAAGCACGATGACCTACTAGATGGTCTTTGGTATTCAATAACAAATGCCAGAGCTCCTCTTAGTAAAAGCTTTGATGCTGCTAATTTTCACTTAGAAGATAGTGAAGATAAAAAAAGTAAAAAGAAGTCTTCAATTAGAAGTTGGATTACAGGGCAAAGAATTTAAAAAAAACACTTGACTTTTAAGGTGTTTTTCGTTATATTATATAGTATATATATTAAAGGAGTTTAACTATTAACTACGTAGAAACTTTTGCAGAGAACGACGAAGCTCAAAAGAATAGAGATTTATGGAGAAGGTGGAGAGACGCAAGGTCTGATTGGGAAGTAGAAGCACGAGATGCTATTGACTTTTCTTTAGGCAATCACTATTCTTCAGAAGAGTCAGATATGCTTCAATCAGTGGGGCAAGGTGATTTTATTATTGACAGAGTTTACGCTGCTGTTGATAAATTAAAATCTCTTCTTACTTCTCGCAATCCAAAATTCTCAGCAGTAGCTAGAGAAGATTCTGATTACAAACTTGCTAATGTTTGGAGAACAATGTTAGAATATGTTTGGGATATATCAGATTGCAATACTCATTTTAAACAAGTAGTACACGATTACTCCGTAGCTGGTCTAGGATATTTTTACGTATACCTTGACCCAGAAGCTGATTATGGTAGGGGTGATGTTAAGATTACACACATAAATCCTTTTAGAATATATGTAGACCCAGCCTCAAGAGATAGATATTACGCAGATTCATCTGCTATGATTTTATCTACAATACTTACAAAAGACCAACTCCTTGGTTTATATCCACAGCTATCTGAAATGATTGATAGCATAGACTCATCTAGCGATGAAGAAGACTACCCATCATCAAAACGCAAAAACTCATCAGCATCATTTACTCCTGATGTCACAAAAGATTACGATAGGGGTGGGTATGAAAAGTATAGAATATTAGAGAGATTTGAAAAAATTAAAGTTCCTTTTTACAGGATATTTAATAGAGAAACACAAGAAGAAAAAATAGTTGACCTAGATACATTTCAAAGCATAGCTGAGGAAAATGGTCATCTTTTAGAATCGGGACTGGTGGAAGCTGTAGAAGTTCTACAGACACGTATTCGCCATGTAGCTACAGTCGGTCAAGTTCTCCTTTATGAGCAAGTTCTCAACACCGACGTTTATCCTATCGTACCAGTCCCAAATATTTGGACTAACACTCCATATCCAAAGTCTGATGTCACAAAAGTAAAAGACTCTCAGAGATTAATTAATAAATTATTCTCACTAACATTGAGTCATGCTCAGGCTTCTGCTGGATTAAAGTTATTGGTACCTGAAGGAAGTGTAGATGATATAGGTCAGCTTGAAAGAGACTGGGCTAATCCAAATGCTGTTATAGAATACAATCCAGAGTTTGGAGAGCCTCACTATCCAGCGCCACAGCCACTAGCTTCTGAGTTTTATAATTTAATTTCTAGAGTAGAGTTTTATATAGATTTAAATTTTGGTATCTCAGAACTTATGCAAGGGTTTAAGTCTGGTGCTCCAGACACAGTTAGAGGTACTTATTTATTACAAGAAATGGGAGAAAGTAGAGGTCGCTCAAAATTGAGAGACATCGAAGGAAGCTTGGATATACTTGGTAAAGTTGTTTATAACTTTGCTAAAGGACATTACAAGTTTAAAAAGACTTTTAGAATTGTGCAACCTAATAATGATATTACAGAGTTTACAATAAACAATAGAATGTATGACGACAAGACGAACGAACTAATGACTATTGAAAACGATATCGCATTAGGACAGCACGATATTCGGATAATATCAGGCTCAACGCTACCATCAAATAGGATGGCTGAGTACAATATGTATTTAGATGCGTATAAGTTGGGCTTGGTAGATGATGTCGAGGTTTTAAAGAAAACAGAAATCTACGACAAAGAAGGCGTATTGCAACGTAAAGGTGCTATGCAACAAATGCAAGGTTATATTAAACAACTAGAATCTGAGGTTAAAAAACTAAGTGGTGATTTACAAACTTCTGAGCGTGAAATGATTAACGCTAGAAAACAAACCATCACTCAGAAATTCAAGAGCAATCTTGATACAGCCCTTAATCAAATTAAGGACAAAGAAAGAAAAAATCTCAATAAGATGGAAAATATAATTGATAAAGCAGATTTACAATCCAGGTATGGAAGCAATGCAAGTGAAGGCACGGATACAGAAGAAGGCGTTGAAGGTTAACATTAAAAAGAGTCAAGTCTTGTCTGGGGATATCGAAAGGTAAAGTCCAATTAGGAACAAGAAGATTCGGAAAGGAAACATGGAAAACCAAACAACACAAGAGCAAAAAAGTAAAACTTATGAGGATAAGCTAGCTGATGACCGAAAAGGTCTGGACATAACAATGCCAGACGTAGAGGTAGTTAGTAAAGAGGTTCCAGTTGATAACAGCATGGAAACTCAAAGCGAGGAAGTTAATAAAGTTCCTAGCGAAATTACAGCAGAAGGAAATGAAGAGCAAATTGAATATGCTACTGATTGGGAAAATGAAACTAGAAAATTTCAATCTATGTACGATAGACAAAAAGCTGAATATGATTCACTGCAAAAACAAGTTAATTCCTTAGAACCTTTACAACAATTACAATCTGTTTTAGAATCAAGACCTGATGTAGTTCAGGCGATTCAAGAAAAATTAGAAGGTAAGCCTGCTCAACAAAATAATGAGAGTTCATTGGCACCAGAAGGTATTGATGAAGCCTCTTTTGACCCTTGGGAAGCCTATTACAAACCTGATTCACCGTCGTATAAGTTACGAGTTGGTCAGGAAAAAGCTTTGGTTCAGGAAGCTGTTTCAGAACAGATGTCTGGAATCCAAAGTCAGGTTGCTATGCAAAATCTGAAAAATGAATTGAGACAAAATTACGGTATTACAGATGATGGAGAAATGGAAGACTTTATTCAGTTTGCTACCAATCCAAGAGAACAACTACCTGTTGACTTTTTGATTAATGTGTACAGACAATATAAAAATAAAGATAACCCACAACCTATGGATTCTGAAAATTTAGAAGCTGTAAAAAATGTTCAATCAATGCCCAAGTCTGCTGGAGTTCTCCAAGGAGGAGACCCACAGAAAAAAAGCGAAATAGATGTTTCTTGGGATAGGATTTTAAAAGCAGGCAACTCTGGAAGATTACTCTAAAATAAAATAACGGAGAAAATAAAATGTCTGTTACAAAAGGAATAAAACTCTCTAGCAACGTCACAGCTGCGGCTACTGACGCTGGTATTGGTCAAGCTCCTGATAGAAGACGGTTATACGATTTTAGTGATAGAGTTGCTGAACTAGCTCCCGAAGAATCACCTTTTTTCGTATACCTCTCTCAAGTTGCAAAAACACCAACGGATGACTCTGTCTTCCGATACCTAGAGAATAGGTCAAAAATCAACATGACAACAAGAAACTTCCTAATGGCTGCTCAAGTCAATGGTGGTTCTGCTGTTACTGCTAATAGCTCATACTCTTTTACGGTAGATGCTGATACAGCTACTGGAGGAGTTGCCTCTGGTGGTACTGCAGTTGATTTTTTAATTAAAGGAATGGTATTTGTTGTTAATACAACGACTGGTGCTGAAACTGCAGGATACGCTCAAGTAATGGTAAGAGTAGAAACTGCACCTGAGTCTGGCGCATCTAGCACTACTTTTACTGGTAGAGTTATTGACGTGTCAAATTCAAATGTTTCTGGTTATAATGTTATAGCTGATAACGACGTATGTCAAGTTATTGGTACTGCATTTGGCGAAGGAACTGCTTCACCAGATACATTCTCAACTGAAATCGAAGATGACTTTGGATTTACTCAAATCTTTAAAACATCTTGCGAACTATCAAACACAGCTATTGCGACACGTTACCGTGGATATGCAAATGAGTTTGAAAGAATTTGGGCAACCAAACTTCGTGAGCATAAAGTAGATATTGAGCGTGCTATGTTATTTGGACAAAAAGCTCGTAGTGGCGGAGTTCAATATACTGAAGGTCTAGTTGGACACATTGTAAAAAATGCTAACCCAACAACCGACAATAGCGCTTTTGCATATTCATCTGGAGCACCTTACTATCGCAGTGTAGCTCAATCTGAGTTAACATACGATAGATTGCTTTCTGACTTAGAAGTTATATTTGACCCAGCTCGTGGTGGTTCATCTGATAGATTAGTTCTAGCTTCATTACCTGTAATTACCTTCTTTAATAAGTTGGGTGATGGTGCGTTTATGGATGCATCTATGGGTTCTGCTGCTAACATGGTTAATCGCTATAACTTTGAAGAAAGACAGGGCGCTTTTGGTCATAAGATTATGACTATTGATACTGTTCATGGAACTATGCACTTAGTAAAAGAACCATTGTTCAGAGGTCTAGCTTCTGGATTTATGTTAATGGCTGATATGAGCAAACTACAATACCGTCCACTAGTTGGAAATGGTTTAAATAGAGATACTCATATTATCACTAACGTACAAAATTCAGACGAAGACTTACGTAAAGATATGGTTATAACCGAAGCTGGTCTTGAAATAACACTTCCTGAGTGTCACGCACTCTACGAAGTAGAATCAGCTTAAGGAGGTTTAATATGTTAACTGATTATCTAAATGAAAATAGTGGCGCAAGTGATGTAGCTAAGAAGTGGGTTATTATCAACGAAGCTAAAACATTGACAGCACAAGATTCTGGTAAATGTTTTGGTGTCGAGCAAGATAGTGCCTACACAATTACCCTACCATTAGCAGCAGATGCTGGTGCTGGTTGGAATGCTAAGTTTGTTGTAAGTCAAGTTGCAGCAAACAAAGTAACGATTGCTAATAATACATCAGAAGATACTATTGTTGGTATGACAGTTGGAGCAGATGGCAGTGCTGGAAACTCAGCTGAATCAGCAGTAGATGAGATTGGAATTATTAGTGGTGCACAACTTGGTGATACAGTAGAGCTAGTTTGCGATGGTACTTATTACTATGCAAAAGCTACTGCTCATGATGTAGCACATATCACTATCTCATAATCCGAATAAATAAGGATTGACAGTTTTGGATACTGTGGGGCTATTCGTACAAAGGTTTAGCCCCAAACATCCTAAAAATTTTTAAATTAAGGAAAAAAAATGGCTGATTATAATTCATCAAATACAGATGTAAAAGTTTTTGTTCACCCTGCTAAACCAGGAAGCAAATCTAATTCTGCTGGAGATATATCTAAAGATGTGTATGATTATATTGTTAGTTTAGATTCTACTAATAATGCAATTATATCGATATCGCATTGCCCTATGAATGGTGAGAGGGTAATGACAATGGTAGTTTCTGGTTCATAATGAACTGTCAACATTGTAATAAGCCTAATAAAGAGAGTTGGTTTTATTGCAGAGGATGTGGTAAAAGAGCGTCTGCTCCAAAATTTACTACAAACTCTTGGATGAGAACTGACAGAGGGGCGAGAACCGATGTAGAATTTAACACTATCGGTATGGAGGAAAGTGTTAATAAAATGAGAAACCAAGCCTGGGGTATGGATGAGTAGATTTGGAAAAGGTTTAAAAACTGTTTCTAGTCAGTCTATGACTGGAGGAAAGAAAAAAGATGTACGGCAAAAAAGGGTACGGCAAAAAACCAAAAAACAACAAAAAAAGTAAAAAGAAAAATACTAATAAAAAAGCAAGAAGATATTAATAAATGGCTTTTAAAGATAGAGTTGAAGCAACAACAAAATTAACGATTGATACTGGTCAACCTGTTACTGAAAATCAACTTACCGAGTTGTTAACTGAAGGTAGGCGTGAGGTAACAAACGCTATGCCTATGAGTATTAAAATGGCTAGACACGGTCATACAGTATCAACCTTTACAAGCACAGCTGTTGGCAGTGAGTCTGCTAACCATGAAAGTGGAGAAGTTCTTTGGGTGACTAGAAACGATGGAACGATAGACCAGCCTTGTAGAAAAATTTCTAGAAGGTTAGCTGCAAGAGCAACTGATAGCTCAGAAATGTTTGCTGCTACAGTTAACGACCCAGTTTGGTATACTAGTGGCAATCAAGTTAATGCCTTACCAGCATCTGGAAGTTGTAAGTATGCAGTTCTGCAATTTAACACTGTACAACAAAGCGATAGTGCTATAGCAGAATTTCCAGATGACTATGAATACTTAATTGTTCTTTACGCATCTATTAAATCTTTGCAAGCAGCTTTAGCAGATAAGTCTGGTAATACTGATATTACAACTGCTTTAGGAAGGGTTACGGCATCTGTAGTAAATGCAGAAGATGAAATAGAAGATGCTGGTAAAATGGTAGCTAACATTGCTTTAGGTGTTGCCGAAGTAACTGAGTCAGCAGACGATACTGACACTACTAGTTCAGAGTTTAAAACAGCTGCAGATGCAATTACAAATGCTCTAGGTCAAATTAATACTTACAACTTTGATGACGAAGATACATTTTTAACTGCTAGCTCTCAATTAACTAGGGTAAAATCAGCTGTAGATAACGCTGAAAACGTTATTAACAACAACCAGCCAAGTTCTGCAACTGATGCATATGGAGCTCAAGCAAATGAAGATACTGAGATAGTAACATCTGCTTTAAATATTGCTCAAACAGAAATACAAAGAGCTCAAACTCATTTATCTGAATGGAACTCCATATTGCAAGGAGCATTGTCTCAGGCTCAAGGTTTTGCCAGTGAAGTACAGGCAAGAGGAACTTGGACAAGCTCAAAGGCTCAGGTGTGGAATGGTTATTTTGCATCAGCTGGTGCTTATGCTCAAGCAGCTCAAACGTATTTAGCGTCAGCACAAGGTTATATCAATGAGATTCAAACTAGACTTGCTGTAGATAGCACAGAATATTCTTGGATGGAAAAACAACAAGCAAAATTACAAATTGATTACGAAAAAGGTATTCAGATTATGAGAGGAGATTATAAATCATGACAGTTGTAACAATAACATCAACAGCTTCTTGGTCAGTTAGTACTCCAACTACAACTGCTTCTTGGACAATTGTGGTAATTTAAAGGATTAAAAATGGCTGTACATAAATTAACTATTAAAGAAATTTTATCTAGAGTAAGAGAGGTTTTTCCTAATGCTCCACAAACTTATATGATTAGCTTAATTAACGAAGCGTTGGTTGAAGCTGGAAGATACAATACTAAAGTAGAGTATGCAAAAACTACTACAGTTGCAGACCAGCAATGGTACGCAATTGGTGATGAAAGTGGAGCAGATATTAACAAAGTATATCGAGTTGATTTTATGGACTCAAGCGGTGATTACGTTAAAATACCTAGATTATTAAACAATGAAATACAAACAATGGATATAGACTAATGGCTAGCAGTTACAATAATCCAGAAGATTTTATTGCTTGGTTTATTAAAGGAGATAACCTGGCAATTGTTACCACTAATGGGAGTGATGAGGGTACAGTTCACCATAGATTAGGTGATTATAAACCTATTGATGAGGCTGTTACTAATGGAGTTTTAGTGCATTATTATTCTGAGCCAAATGCTGCTTTAGGAATACCTGGAGCAACTGGTATAGATGCAAGTCCAGACTTAGATAATACTATGCACTCATCATTAGTTGATTATGTAAAATTTAGATTATACCAAGATAAAGCTGGTACATCACCAGATGGAAATATATCTTCAATTGCAATGGCTATGGCTAAAAACCATGAGAATAAATGGAACGAAGCTATAAGAAGATTTGGTATGAAAAAACGGGATAAGACTGGCGGCCCAAGAAGAATTATGCCAGCAGATTTAAGATAGCCCTAGAGGCGGTGGTGGAGGTTTAGGAGTATAATATGGCATTTCCAGAATTTCAAACAAAAGAAGTTTTAAACAAAGTTTTAAACACGGATAAAGATGCGTTAAAAGTAGATATAGATAACGTCACCCTTACAACAGAGGGTGGAGATGTAAGCGTAGAAGTTGATTTAGACAATTCAACAGACGATGTTCTTGTTTATGGTAATGATGGTTCAGCAAATAGAAAATTAACAACAGATTCAAGTGGTCATTTACAAGTAGATGTTCTTACTACTCCAACCGTAACAATATCAGACGGTGGAGGTACAATTAGCATAGACGATGGTGGTGGTAATATTTCTATTGATGACGGTGGAAATTCAATAACAGTTGATGGAACAGTAACTATATCGGATGGTGGTGGAACTATAAGTATAGATGATGGCAGTGGAGTTATAACTGTTGATGGAGACGTTGCAGCTACTACTCCTGTTGACTCATTTACTGGTGCAAGTTTTTCTAGTAGTAGCACTACCTATGCTGATGTCAGCGGTGCGGACTTACAAACTACAACGCAAGGTTTGTTTAGTTATGTTATAGATGTACCTGGAACTTCTTCAACAACTGTAGTATGTAAAGTTCAAGTATCTAACGATAACAGCACTTGGATTGATGCTGAAACACCTGAGATAACCGTAGCTGTTGATTCAAAAGGTCAAATATCAGGAACTTCGTTTTTTAAATATACTAAAATTCAAGCTAAAGCTGGTTCAGCTGCAAGTGCAGTAGCCACCATACATGGACACGCTAAATAATGCTTAGTACAATAAAATTATTATCAAGGCTCTCAAAAAAATGGAACTTCTTGAGAGCGAGTTACAATTCAACAAATCACAGGTGGGAAAGTCTTAGATAAGGAAGAAATAATATGGCAACACTCAAAGGAAAAACAATATCAGAAACTTATCCACTACTTCTTAAGATAACATCTAGTGGTGTTGATGGAACATTAAGAAATGTAGAAGATGGTGATGGAACTACTTCTGCATTACAAATTAGTACTGGGGCAATAAATGTTTCTGGTACAATTACAGCAAGTGGAAATGTTGATTTCAATGGTGATTTAGACGTAGATGGAACAACCAATCTTGATGTAGTTGATATTGATGGTGCTGTGGATATGGCAAGTACATTGGCTGTGGCAGATGATATTACTCTTGCAAATAATAAATATTATGAAGTTAAAGATAGTGGTGGTTCTGCAATAAGACTTCTTGGCTTAGACAATAGTAATAATATTTATATGGGCTTTGTTGATGATGCAACTGGAACTGGCTCATTATATCTTAGAACTGGTGGCACAAATGCTCTGACCATAGATAACTCACAAAACGCTACTTTTGCAGGTGATGTTAAATTACTTGGAGCAAGTTCTTATGCAAGAGATTTAACTTTTGCACACGGAGCAACTAATTATTACTGGAGAATGGGATATACTGATGCAAGTAATGGTAATACTCTTGCTTTTATAAATAGAGATGGTGGTTCTGAGCAAGAAGTAATGAGGATGGATTATAATAAACGAGTAGGTATTGGCACGACAAGTCCTGCAAGTTTACTTCATATAGAAAGCGACTCAGCTGACCCTACGCTACGAATTACAAATAAAACTGCTGCTGCAATTAATACTGGGCCAGATATAGAATTTTGGAATAATCCTTTTACTGGTAGTACAACTAACTCTTATGAGTCTGGTGCGATACGAGTTCGCAAAACTAGTGGTTCTGATAATAACCACGACCACTATATGTCCTTCGAAACAAGAAAAAATAGTCCAGAAGGAATAAACGAGCATATGCGTATCACATCTGCTGGCAACGTAGGTATAAATGAAACAAATCCAAGTGGAAAACTTGAAATTGTAGGCGCATCTGATGACCAATTATTTCTTGATAGTAATTCTGCTACAGCTAATACAGGTATTTTCTTTAAAGAAAATGGTCAAGATAAATGGGAAGTCTATCATCGTGGAGCAACAGAAGATTTTAGAATTTACAATTATGTTAATAATAGTTTTGATTTTGTAATTACATCTGATGGTGTTGTATCTACTTCTGGAGATTTTCAGCCTGGTGCAGATATTCAGTTACAGAATGGTAGAGGTATTAGTTTTTCTAATATGCCTAACAATGCAAATATGACAAGCGAATTGTTTGATGACTACGAAGAAGGTACAATATCTACATCTGTAAATGGCATAACTGCATCAACAAATGATGTATCAGGAACATATACTAAAATAGGTCGCCTTGTTCATTTAGAAGTTCGTGTTACTATTAGTGGTAAAAGTGGAGGCACAGGCAATCCTTATATATTGTTACCATTTAATGCAAGTGGAGCAGGTATTGGAGCATCTATTGTTGGGGCTCAAATTTCTAAAAATACAATTATAACAGGTGGTAGCCCTGCTTACTTAGGATTGTATGGTAGCACTAATCAGATTTACGCAAATGATGTAAGTGGTAATTACATAGGTGATGGTGATTGGGGAAATGGTGTAATGGGTTTTAATTTAGTATATAATACATAATAATTTTAATTGGATAATTAATAAGGAATAGATTATGGCTTTAACAAAAGAAGTAATAGAAGATAAAATAGAAATAGTTGGTGAATATAAAGCAGTTCAAGTAAGAACAGCTACTGTTGTCAAAGAAGATGGTGTAGAATTAACGCGTTCATTTACACGAAAGGTTTTACAGTCTTGTACAAAAAATGATGATACTTGGGCAGATACAGACATATCTGGTGAATCATCAGAGGTTCAAGGTATCTGTAATGCAGTATGGAGTGATGATGTTAAAACAGCATATAAGGCTTACATAGATTCACTAGATGCGTAAAAAACTAAATCAATGGGCAGATGCAAGTAAAATACTAAACGCTATGGTAATACTTGGTTTTATAATAGCATTTATGGTAAGCATATTTAGTTGTCAGGATTACCACATAGGTAAGACACGAGAAGAATTAGCACAAGAAATGTTTGAGTTAGATAGCTTAATGAGAAAAGTTATTTGGAAAGCAGATAGTTTAGGTATATATGAAGAGCTTTATATAAATGCTCAAAGAATCAATAATGGTAGTAATTAATGATTGAATTTATTGTAGGTCTTTTCTTTGGATATGTTATTAGTGGAGATGTAGGTGAACCTGTACCTTCACAGATAATTACATATACTGATAGCACACAAGTTGTTAAAGTCTATAGGTCAGATTTTCAAGGATATAGATATTATCCTAATTCATTAGCTATCGGTTGGAATACAAGTGATTACAGGTATTGGAAAACAGACCAGTTTATAAAGCCTGTATATAGAAAAAGAATAGTTGTAAACAAGAAGCCAAAGCCAAGACCAACGGAGAATAAAGAATGAGCGATTGTTGTTGTTGTTGTGGGTGTAAGAAGTGAAGCCAATAGGACAAGATTCAAGTCTTAACATTAGTTTGCCTATGCTTTTTCAAGCAGTAGCAGTAATTGGTGCAATGGTCTGGGGATATGGTGAGCTAAATGGTCGCATATCATTTCTTGAATACCAAGTAAAGATAAACGAAGAACATATTACAGCTATAGAAGAAGATGCTAAAGCTAGTCAAAATGCAGAGATACCTGCTGACATAAGGCAGAATGAAAAGATTGAAGTTCTTGAAAGAGAATTAGAAAGATTAAGAAATGGCAAACGCAATTAATACAGATAGCACTATCTCGCTCAGTGTGGCGATGTTAATTAAGGTTGGCTTTCTAATTATGGTAGTTACTGGCTCTTGGTATCAAGCTCAAATGCAATTTGCAGAACATCAAAGAAAAATTGAAGATTTACAAAATAAAGTTACTGTATTAACTGCTAGTGTGGAAGGTATGGAATCGCAACATATACAGAAACTTGAGGAAGAAAACAAAACCCTAATGCAAAAACTAGGGTTAAAAAGATAAGGAAATATAATGGCTAATAAAGAAAATAAAAAAGAAAATGCCCCAATGTTAAACCTTGATGGAAAAGAATATGATATTGACTCAATGACTGATGACCAAAAAGTTATGGTTAATCATATTGCAGACCTAAACAGAAAGATTGATACAACAACATTCAATCTTCAGCAATTGCAATTTGGAAGGCAGTCTTTTATTGAGGCTCTTAAAAATGCTTTGACTGAAGAGAAAGAAAAAGAAAATGGAAACTAGAATTAACACTATTGATAGAGTGATAAGTGAAGATGGATTGTCTGATGTTTGTAAGACAGTTCACTATTCGTTTGTTAAAAATAAAACAGTAGGCGAAGGCGATGATGCGGTTACTTACTCTGCATCAAGTATCGGTACAGTAGGTTTAAACGCTCCAGACTCTGAAAACTTCACAGCTTATGCCGACATCACAGAAGAAGATGCGCAAGGATGGGTAGAAGCTAAAATAGGTGCAGACAGTCTTGCAGAAATTGAAGCAGGTTTAGATGCACAAATCGCAAAACAAGAAACACCAACAAGAGCAACTGGAAAACCTTGGTAGCATGGCAAAGAATCTTAAAAATGTAAACCTTAATGGATTAAGTGCAATGCAGAAAAAACAAATGCAGAAACACAAAGTTCATCACACTAAGAAACATCTATCTATGATGGCTTCTGAAATGAGAAAAGGTAAAACTTTTAAGCAATCACATAACAAAGCACAAAAAGAAGTTGGTAAGTAATGATTGAAACGTACGCTGAATACGGTGCTATTGGAGTTATTGTATCATTATTTGTAATGATGATAGTAAATCTTATGAAGAGTCAAAGAACCCAGAATGAAGATTTAGATGTAATACGTCAAGAAATAACTAAGATAGAATCTACTATGGAGAATGTAGAGGGAATAACAATCAAGTTAATAGAGAGATGGAATAAGTCAGACGATATAAGTGCTCGACATAGAGAAGATATCGTAAGAGAATTAAATGATGTAACCGATGATTTAGCGTACCTTAAGGGTCGTATTAATGGAAAGGCTAGTTGACAAATGATAGATTCAACTAAAGCATTAGCTAATGGTATGATTGGAGTAGGTGTTTGGTGGACTAATCTACCAATGTTACTGCAAATGGCTGTTTCTATTGCAACTTTAGTATATTTAATAGTTAAAACAAATAATGAAATTAGGAGAAGATAATGGGTTTAAAAGAAATGTTAGTAGCTGCAGCTGAAACTCAAGCAGATTCAATTAAAAAACAAATGGTTGACCAGCTTACTTCAGACGAAATGGCTAAGACAATCGCTACAAAAATTAATGAGAAGATTGATATTCCATTTGTAAGCGAAGATAAAGAACAAATCTTTTTTGAGAAGTGTGTTGACGTTGTTACTGACCTAGTAGAAGGTTTAATTAAGGGTAAGTAATGCCAAGATTTAGTAGAAATAGCAAACACAAACTATATACTTGCGATGAGAGACTGGTTGGATTGTTTGAAGAAGTTGTTAAGGGTTTTGATTGTACAGTATTAGAAGGACATAGAGGACAAAAGGCTCAAGATGAAGCATATGATAAAGGAAATAGTAAGCTTAAGTTCCCAAATGGGAAGCATAATAAAAGTCCCAGCATTGCTGTTGATGTTGCTCCTTACCCTATTGACTGGCATGATAGGGATAGGTTTCATTACTTTGGCGGCTACGTTCTTGGAATTGCTAAACAAATGGGACTCAAGATAAGATGGGGTGGAGACTGGGATATGGACACCAAAACCAAAGATAATAAGTTTGACGATTTAGTACATTTTGAGATAAAGGAATAATGCCTAAACAGTTTAAAACATATACACGTTTTGATGGTGGTCTTAACACTAAGACTAACTCACGCTCTATTGCTGATAACGAACTAGCTCAAGCTAATAATGTTATTGTAGATGAGTTTGGCATAGTTAAGTCTGCTGGTAAAGTTACAGATAATACAAGCGATTATAATTCTAATGAAAACTTAAGCTTAGATGCGTCTCAGCCTGGATTTGGCTTATTTCAAGCGAGAATGGACTACACTGGAGTTAGTGGCTCTGGAACTAATACATCTACAATAAAGACATTTTTGGCTGATACAGATGCTACTTCTGATACTAGGATACATGTAGCTGATGGTAGTGGTGATTTTTCAGAAGCTATAGACTTAGGTAGCACTGCAAATGGTAAGGTAATATATGACTTAGCTGATGGTGTGGTAAGAGTTTGTGATACTAATTTTGGTTCTGGTAATAGTGTAAAATGGTATGGGTATGTAAATAAAAAGTTATGGCTAGACGATAGCTTAAGCCAAATAAATGTTGGAGGAGGCAGTGCTCAAACAGTAAATGAATGGGTAGTGTCTGACGCTCCACCAAAACAACCATTTGCTGGTACAGCTGCAACTGGATTAGTTAGCGCTGTTCTTGGAATTGACGATACTCTTGAAGGTCAAGCCAGTGGAACTACGGTAACACTATCAGGCTCAACCACAATAACAGATACTGGTAACACATCTGGAACAGACACTCAATTAGATACTGGTTTATATGTTCTTATAAACGGCCCAGGCGCTGATACAGTAGGAATAGTACAAAGGAATAGTAATACAGAGCTAATAATAGATTCATCTAAAACTTGGAATGTTCTTGGCTCTGATACAAAACTATATATAGCTCCTGATGCTGGACTTGGATTTAATCTTCAAGCAATAGCAACTGGAAGTGATGGTAGTATACCAGCTGGTACGTATGAGTTTGCTCAAACATTTATTTACGATGGCGCTCAAGAGTCGTTGCCAACCTTAATGACTGGACTAACAACTATTGCCACTAATAAAAGACTTGACCTCTCTATTATAGCTTCGCATGGTTATGACAAAAGAATTACTGGTGGTAGAATATATTTTAGAGATTCTACCTCTAAGGGAGATTTTCAGCTTTTAGCAGATATAGATTTAACCTATGGTTGTAGAACAAATTTAGAATCTAAGCACGTTGGTTGGTCAACTATATATTCTTCAGCTTCTTTTTTGTTTTGTACTGTTTCAATACAAGACCCAAATGCTGATACATATAGCTCTTTAAATGGATATAACGCTGATTTATCTAGCATATCAATAGGCAATACTGGAGAAGGGTATAAGACTAGCGTAGTGTCAAACAGAAGAAGGTTTGTAGCTAATGTAAAGTCTATTAATGACAAAGGACAAACAGTTGTTCAGTCAGATAGATTAATGTATAGTGAGATAAATAAATTTGATACATTTCCACCTTTTAACTTTATTGATTTAGGTGCTAATGATGGAGAAGACTTTGTAAAGATAGAGTCTTATGCTGATAGATTGTTAGCATATAAGAATAGAACATTGTATGTTATTAACGTGGGTGGTGGTTCTGATACTCAATGGTTTTTAGAGTCAGAGCATAAAAATATGGGAGTAGACTTCCATGCAGCAGTCGTAAAAACAGACTTTGGAGTTGCCTGGGTAAATAAAAATGGTTTATTCTTTTACGATGGTTCACAGATAAGAAACTTGCAAAGCAAAATACTTGAATCAGATTGGACAGGCTTTGTAAACGATGATACTATGATTGGATATGAACCAACTCATAAACATTTAGTTATAGTTAGAGATGCTGCAGCTTCTGGTGGTACAAGTGGTGATGCTTATGTTTATAGTTTTATTACAAACAGCTTTACTTTTGTAGAAGATATGGTTGATAACTCTGTAAAAACTAATATTATTACAGACCTACATAATAATATGACTTTAGGTGTAGGAACAGATGAGTTAGAATCTTATGATGGAGAGCCAGATTCTGGAGCTACATTTGACATAAAGTTAAAAGACGATGACTTTGGTTTTCCTAATATAGTTAAGAAGATTTACGGTGTAACTGTAGAATATGCTAGTGGAGCATCTAATAGTAATGGTGTTAAATATTTTTATACAAATGATAGTGGTACAAAGCAAGGAACTGCTAATGCTGGGACTTTAGCTAGTACAAGCAATGACTTAGATGTAAATAGAATTACATTTGGTTCTCCATTACTAGCTTCTTCTTTTCAAGTTCAGATAGATTTAGATGGAAGTAGTATTCAAAAAGTAAATAGTGTTGGTGTAGAGTATAGACCATTATATAAGAGAATTACATAATGCCTATTGATAGAGAAAAAAGATTTTTATATAACTCTAAGGGAGTTAAAACAAAGTTACAACAAGGATATCCATCAAACGATTCTGGAAATGATGGAGAAGAAAGACTGGTGAAGACACCAGATGGTAAGCTTAGGCTTTACAGAAAAGAATTAGGTGCGTGGCACTTTTTAGAATTTACAAGGAGTTAAGATGACTTTAGCAGAATTATTAGCAAGTATACAAGCTGGTCAGGCAGCTGGAATGGGTGAGACTGGAGCTCAGTTATCTATTACAGCGGAAAGTGAAAGAAGGGATATACGAAAAGCTACAAAAGAACTAAGAGAAAGATTTAGGGAAGCTGGAGAACAAGCTAAAAAAAGAGAGAAAAAAAGAGGTGTTGGCAGGCTAGTAGGTGGAACATTAGGTTTTCTTGCAGGTGGTTCTGGTGGTAGAGCTATAGGAAGTGCTATTGGTCAGCAGTTAGCAGCTGGTAATAATAATATTGGTCGTGTATCATCTGGATTAGGTGGAGGTATGTTTTTCCAAGGAGCTAGAGAAGATGTAGAATCATCGCAAAGGGATATTAATAGATTTATAACTGACGCAAATAGAGGGTTTAGTAGAAATGTTCTTGCAAGCGCTGCTAAAGATTATTTAAATGCTAGAAACCTTGAAAGTCTTGGCGTAACTAGAGAAGGATTGTTAGACCTAGGAAAAGCTACTATAGAAGGATTAAAAACAGGAGGTATTAAAGAAGGTTTAGGAACGATACAGGACTACATTCAATCTTTTAAACCAGGAGCTTTTGGTAGAACTGAAATCCTAAGAGGTTCAACTGGTGTTGGATTAATTGGAGGTATGGACACTATTCCAGAGGTTTTTCGTGAGATTGGTTCAATTCCAACAGCTGCTAGCGTATCAAATCCATTATTAAATTACAGAGGAACATCTCAGCAAAATATGGGAATATCTAGAAATCTTGGTTTTGACCCTAGCAAATCTTTAGTTGACCAATTAAAATCATTAGGGATGGCATCTGACTTTGCTTCGAGACGTTCACTTTATGGAGGAATAATATAATGAGTTTTCAAGATTTACTACAGCAAGCAGGATTAAGTGGTTTTCAACAATACTTTGGAGACCCAACTAAAGAAGCTTCTATGGGTCAACAAGTAGCTCAAGCTTTTGGCTTTGAAGGAAGTCAAGCAGAACAGTTTGGTCAATTTTTTCAAGGCATAGACCAGCAAAGATTGTTGGATGCAGCTGGAGAAATAGGTCAAAGGCAATCAATGAGAACTGGTCAACTATATGGAGACGTTAGTACTCAGCTTGGAGAATCAATGGAACAGCTTAGACAAAGAGCTGGTCAAGCTGGATTTGCTGGCTCTGGAGCAGCCATGAGACAAGCTTCTCAGTTAAGAGGTGGTGCTCAAGAGACAATAGGTAGAGGTTTATATGGAATAGAGCAGCAAAGAGGTCAAGAAATGGCTGGAATAACTGGATTGCTTCAAAACTATTTAACTAGTACGCTCAGAAGAGGTGAACAAATATCTAGGCTAGACCCAACATCTGGAGTAGCACCGACTCCTCAGCCTACAATTAGACAGCAAGCAATTCAGCAAGATGTTCAAGAAATTTTACAAGCTAATCCAACCATGACTTACGAGCAAGCTTTGGATATAGCAGAACAATCAGCTGATAGACTTTAGGGAGATTTTATGGCAAACGGATTTGATTACGAATCACCAATAAACAGATTGTTAAGCGTTACTATACCTCAGTTTATAGAGGGTCAGCTTAACAGACAAGAATCAGCTAGAAGATTTGACGAGCAGCAAGCTTTTAGACAACAACAGTTCGATGCACAAATAGAACAACAAGCACGTCAAAACGAAATAATGGATAAAGCCCTCAAAACAGAAGAGCTAAACAGAGAAAATACAGAGCGTCTTGAGATAGAAAACAGTATGTTAAGCAGCATTCAACTTGAATCTGATTCTGAAAACGCATTAAGACTTGCTGAAAACTTTGAGTTTAAAACCGTTCAAGGTAAATCTAGATTTAGAGTTTTAGAAAAACAAATTCAGCTAGGAAAAGAAAACAATAGCAATATATTAAATTCGTATAGGCAGATTTTACCACCTGAAGTTATTGATGATTTAGAATCAAGCTCTTCTTGGAACAAACCAATAACTCACTCTGATGTTAAAGATAGGCTTGGGATATACATATCTACAGAAAAATTTGCAGATACTCAGTTTAATAATAAAGTTACAATTCTATCTAAAAATTTAGATTCTATTGAAAAAAGACTTAAACCTATTAATGACATGTTAAGCAAGATGGCAGTTTCTCCTGATAGTAAAAAGTCTCCAGAATACCTAAGCCTTTTACAGCAAGCAAATACATATCAAGACCAGTTAAATAAAGGTTATTCAGAATTAAGTAGCTTTTTATCTCAAGAGTCTGGATTAGAAATAAAAACATATGAGCCACCATCAGGAGTTCTTGCATCATACCCTAAAAGAAACTTAACTGTAGGCGTAGATGTTACTATAGATGAAGTTAGTAAATTGCCACCTGGAACATCAATTAATATGGAAGGAGCAACATTTCAAGTAACGGAAACTGGTGAATTTAAAGCAGTTGATAGTTCTGATGCTGCTACATTTAGTAAAGCTTTGGAAGAAAATTTATCAGAAATATATGTTGATGATATTCCTTCTTCTATTGAAACTGTAACTCCAGAGCCTCTAACAGAAGTTGGTGTTGACGATGCTGGAGCTGTTGAAAGATTAGCAGAAAGAACTTATGAGGGTGGTAAAGAACCTATGTCTAGAGGCTTTGAAGACATATTAAGAGCTTCCCCTTCTCAACAAAGAGAGATAGGTACTGGAGAAGGCGGTATGATTACTTTTGGAGGAGCTCCAGAATCTAATATAAAAGCATTAAGAAGTGCTGAAAAAGGAATAAGTCAAACACTAGATAATCTTATGGCATCTAGAGCTGAATGGCAAACATCCTTTCCATCTACTCAACAAGAAACAGAAAGTGTTAACAGTAATTACTTACAAAATATAGATAAGTCAAACAAAGAGTTAGGGTTTTTACTTAGAAATACTTATCAAGCTTATTTTAATGAGACAAACCCAAGAATAAAAGCAAGGCTTAAAAAGTCATTAGATAGAGCTGTTTCTAGGGTTGAGTCAGAAAATTCAAAGTTTCAAAAAATGAAACAATATAAAGGTAAGTATAAAAGATGGGAGAGAACAGCTCAATCTGTTCCTTTAATTAGCAATGAAACTATTGCTATAGCTAATGCAATTAAAACAGCAACAAAGTTACCAAGCTCAGCTCAAGATATTTTAGATACCAATAAAGTATCAAATGCTGAATTAGAGCAACAAATACAACAAGATTTTAAAATTTCACCACAAGAATTTGAAAGAGAAATAGAGAAAGATTTTAATGCTTTACCAGATGACGTTAGATTAGGAGTGTATAATAATGACATTAATAATTACAGAACAGCTATGGTAAATAGAATGAGAAATGCTGCAGTATATGGAAAAGCCCCACAAGGAGCTGTTGAACAAATACTTAATTCCTTGCAATAAAATTAAAGAGAGAGTTTAAATGAACGGAGAACCCAAAAATACTTACACCTTAGATGAATTAAAAAAGGTTTATAGTTACTATCAAACTAGACAGCCTAGTATAAATCAAAATACTCCATATCAAAATCTTAATAGAGACCCAGATTTATTTTCTGAGCAATCAAGAGTTCAAGAAAAAGAAATTTTTGATTTCTTACCTAATGTTGTAAAAAAAGCTTATAATGAATCTATAACTGGAATGTCTGAGCAGTTAGTTACTGGAGAAAAAAGGTTTGATTTAGATGGTTATGACCCTGGAGTTATGGCTGATATTGGAGCTGGAATACTATCATTTTTTATGCCAGCAGATTTTGTAGCTACAATAGCTGGTGGTGGTATTGGTGGAGTAGCTGGCAAAGCAGCTGCTAAATCTGCTTTAGGTAAAGCAGCCACAATGGGTACAAAGAGATTGCTAAACAATGGTACTAAAAAAGAATTAGCTAATAAAGTTATAAAGTCTGGAACTGAAAAGATTTTAACAGAAGCTGGTAGACAATCTGCTGGTTTTGGTGTGTATACTGGTATAGCTAGCGCATTAAAACAAAAAATAGATACAGATGAAATTGATTGGAGCGATGTATTAACAGATTCAGCTAAGGGTAGTTTATCTGCTGGAGTAGGTGGTGCTGTTTTAGGTAGAGCTACAGCAAAGGGAACTGCAAAAGCTCTTGCGTACACTCAAGAGGCTGCTGCTTTTGGTACTATTGACCCTATATTAGAGGGTAGACTGCCAAGCCCTATGGATTATGTAAACTCTGTTGGATTTGCTCTCGGTATATCTGGTGTTGCTGGAGCTCCTGGAGCTATTAAAAAATTAAATGCATACAAAAGAAACATATTTGAAAAAGAAGGTATAGGTAGCTTTGACAATCTTTCAGTGGAAGATATAGGAAAGCAAAGAAATATAGCAAATATATTTACAGAGTCAATGTGGGATGGTGAGAGAGGTGTAAAGAGATGGGAAATTATATCTCCAGATGCTTCAGATGTTAAGTTTACAGACGTAAGTGTTATTGGAAGGCAACCTGCAAAAGGAAAGTCTAAATTTAAGGGAGATTCTTTTAAGATTATAGACAATAACACCCAAGAAATAAGAAATATAAATAGAAATAAATTTTTTAAAAAATATTCAGAGTCAAAAAAATCTAGAATAAAAACAGAATCTAATATTTATGACATGGCTGAAGAGCTAAAAATAAATGTAGATGGAGAAATAAATGTTTTTACAAACGGAAGGGCTAAAAAAGTATCTGATTTATCTGATAGGGATTTAAATAATTTTCATCAAATGTATTTTAGAAATTATCAAAACTCTTTATTTAGAAAAGGTTTTGCTCAGTATTCTTCTGATATGCCACAAACAGATTTATTTGTTCATTATTTTGGTGAAAAAGCAGCTAACTTTTTACGCTCTCCACTTAAAAATTTTAAAGATAAAGGCTCTCAAGCAGTTGCTAAGTCTCTTATAGATTTATCAGATTCAATATCTGGATTTGAAGCAAGGTCTCGTACAGACATTTTGGCAGCTAAAAAAATACTTGGTAAAAACAAAGATAGATTGACTAGAATATATAGAGAAGCTGTAGGTTCTGCTCCAGAAACAAAAGCAAACAGAGAAGCTGTTCAGTTGATTAGAAAGTGGTCTGAAAGTAGGTTTGAATACGCAAGAAAAGGCGGCATAGTTCCAAAAGGTAAAATAGAAAAATACTTACCAAGTATGTTTAATGCTAAAACAAAAGACCTATTATTTGATGATTATGTAAGAATAGAAAGAGATTCTAATTTTATGTTTGCTGACAACATAGAGCTTGGTCAAAATTCAAAAAACTTGTTAAATAAAATTATATCTGACAAAGTTATGAATAATAAATTAAGCCCTCAGTTTAGTATTTTAATTGAAGACATACAAAGACAGTATAAAAGAAGTGGTAAAAAAACTAACATGACATATGCTGAAGCATATTCTTTATTTAGAGAAGAAATTAGGCCAAGTAAAGTCAACCCTCATGGCAACCTAGAAAGAAAAAGAAAATTTAATATACCAGAAGAGCTGCTAGAAACAGACCCGATTACATTAATGGCTGTATACGATTCCAGACTAGGAAGAAGGGTGGAAACATCTAGAATTTGGGGTAGAGATAATGAAGGTATAAACGAAGCTATTAAAGAAATTGGAGTTCCTGGGGAACAGAGAAGGCTTACAACACTAGTAGAGCAGATGACTGGATTTGCAGAAGCTGATTTAAGTAGGCAGAGGTCTCCAGAATTAAGAAAGCTAGTTACTAATTTTATGGGATTTGAAGCTATGACAAAAATAGCTGGTGGAGATGCTACTATAGCCAACATATTTCAGCCAATGATATCAACCATACCATCACTAGGTATAGGAAGAACAGCAAAAGGATTTATTAAACTTTTAGATAAAGACTTTAGAGCTAAGCTACCTACTGTATACGTTGACTTTATTAGAGAAATAGTTGGTGAAGCATCTAGTACATCGGTAATGAGAAAAGCATCTGATTTTGCTGCTACATATAGTGGGTTTACACCAATTAATAAATTTAACAATATGCTAGCATCTGCTACAGCTAAGATAGCAATTGACGATTATATAAAAGCTTACCAAAAAAATCCTACTAGCTTTAGGGGTAAGTACGCTAAAGACAAATTAAGAAAGTTATTTAATATAGATGCAGAAAGATTAGATTCCTTGACGAGTTCTAAGGTAGATTCAGCGACAGCTGCTTTTGCTAAAAAAAGTCAGCTTCAGAGAGATTATTTAAGAGAACCTTTATGGCTTAGCAATCCAGCAACAAGACCATTTGTTTTGTTTAAAAGTTTTGGTGTCAAGCAAGCTGGTTTTATAACAGAGCAAATCAGAGAAGAGTTTCAAAGAGGTAATCCTCTTATATTGGCTAGGCTAGCAGTAGGTGGTATGGCTGGTGGTGCTGCGATTAACTATGCTAAAAACTTTATGACAAATGTATTATCAGGTAGAGACTATAAACCGAAAGAAGATACTAAGTTTAATGAATTTGTTCAGAGCTTTGGAACTGTGGGTGCATTTGGAATGTTATCTGATTTTATGGATGCAGAAGATTTAGCTGGTCAATTAGAGTTTACTTTAAAACCAGTTTTCTACAGTGATTTAGAAAAATCTGTAGATTCCTTTGGAGAACTAATGAAATCTGTAGATGAATTTGGTTTTAATATGATTTCTTTTAGAAGGGCAGCGTACAAAGCATCTCCTATACTAGGAACAAATGCAAGGAGATTGTCAGAAAGATTTCTTGCCACACAATCTCAGAAAAGAAATGCTCAAAAGAACAGAAAAGGTAAGGTTAGAACTGATGCATTAAAACTTATGTCTGAAGGAAAAAGTGATTTAGCTACAAGAAGAATAGTGCAATGGAATAACTCAAATCCAACCAATCCAATAACATATAACGATATAAATTATAAAGAAATATATAGATATGTTATGAAGAAGAACATGAAAGTTGACACAGAGAATATGACAGACGAACAACTAATGCTCTATAGAAACTTTATAAGGTAGTAATGGCTAGAAAATTTAAACCAGTAAAGAAAACAAGGAGAGGAACTCCGTTAAAATACGTAAGGGGTTCAAAGAATCCATCATCTAGAGAGGCTGAGATACGCAGAACAAGAGAGTTGTATAGAATGGGAAAACTAACACCAGCTATGATGGATAAAATATCTAAACTAAGGAGTGAAAGTGCCACGAAAAAAAGCAAGCCCACGAAAAAAAGCAAGCCCAAAAAGAAAAACATCAGGGGGTAAAGCAGCTGTACTAGCTAAGTACTCTAAGAGCTCTGGCATATCTAAAGGTACTTTATCTAAGGTATACTCTAGAGGATTAGGTGCTTTTTATTCTAGCGGTTCTAGACCTGGAACTAGTGCTCATGCATGGGCTGCTGGCAGAGTAAGAAGTTTTGCAACTGGAAAAGGTGGAGCTAGAAAAGCTGACGCTGATTTAATTAGAGGTGGTAAGAAAAAAACAACCACCAGAAAGAAGAAGAAGTAATGCCTGCTAAGAAGAAGAGAGACTCACGACTAGCTAGAGCTGGTGTATCTGGTTTTAATAAGCCAAAGAGAACACCAAGTCATCCTAAAAAAAGTCATGTGGTAGTAGCTAAAGTCGGAGATAAAATTAAAACTATTAGATTTGGAGAGCAAGGAGCTAGTACTGCTGGTAAACCTAAGGCTGGAGAGTCTAAGAAAATGAAGATGAAACGTAAGTCTTTTAAAGCTAGACATAGAAAGAATATAGCTAAAGGAAAAATGAGCGCAGCTTATTGGGCTAATAGGGTCAAGTGGTAGATGCCAAATAAAAAAGCCAAAGAAAGAAAGCGTAGAAAGAGAAAGCTTACGATTGAAAATAAATCTATTAAAAGATTAATGAAAAAGAAAAAGAAAGAACAAAGAGATGGATAATAAAAAATTATTTGCACTAATAGACTCTCTAACAAAAGGTCAAGGAGAAATGTCTAAAACTCCTATGGGTAGAGAAGTGCTTTATGTTACCAGTCCTAGTATGAACAAGACAGGAACAAGTACTCCAGAAGGAGTTGATATACAAGAGTTAATTAGAGGTATGATTGGAAGTAATTCTCCTATAAAAAGTCAGTTCTCTAGCATGCTAGGAAGAAATCAATTAACAGATAAACCAGAAGCTGCTAAGTCAATAGATGATATTTTAAACCAGTCTGTTATAGCAGAGTTTTTGTCAAAAGCTGTTTCTGACAAGACAAATGTAGATGTAAAAGAGGATAGTCAGGAAGCTGATAGAAGTACATATGGAGGTGGCACTGTTGGGGAAGTTGATAGTCCTATGACTATGCAAATGTTAATGAGAAATCAAGAGCCAGTACCTCAAGATACTTCTGGAGTAGGTAGAATGGATATAGAAACTTTGTTCAGATTACTTTCTCCACAAATGCAGGAACCTATTCCTCCTAGATAAAATTTAGGGGTGCAGCAAGACAAAAAAACTACACCCCATTTCACAACCGAGGATAAAATTATTTTCTATTTAATCTTTTAATATTTTTCTCTCTCTCCCTCCTGAGCTGGGAGGGCTTAGTGTAATAACGACGCTCTTCCAGCTCTTCTTTAATACCAACTTCCCTTACTTTCTTTTTGAACTCAGTAATCATTTTCTGAACTGTTTTATTTTTAGTCTTCTTCACTATTACCATTGTCTAAATCTTTCCATTTGTTTTTCATTTCTTGTTCTGCAAATTTCTCTGCTCTTATCTCCCACTTATTGTCTACATATGGGCTATTTCCACAGTTAGCAGCAACAGTACCAGCCTGATTATATTTCTTTTGAAACTTAACTCTTCCGTATTTCATAGAATCCATTACGTGCTTTGCTTCATGTAATACAGTTTTAATTAACAGCTCTGGCTTTAAGTCTGCACTAATCAATACTTTATCTTGGTCTGGTATATACATACCATCACAACCTATATCTTTCTCTATACTTATTATTGGGTCTAAGTCGTATTGATTCATAACCCACTTAGCTACAACTCTCTTGATATTATCAGGCACTTAGCTGCCTCTTCTTTTCTTCGTAATCTTTTGCACTCCTTATATCGTCAAATAATAAACAGCTATCACCAGAGTATCCCATCTCTACGCTTCCAGGGGTTCCATATCTATTCTTAGATACGATTAACATTATTTCATTCTTACCCCATACTCTTCCGTCTGAATCTGCCTGACCAAATCTAGAAACATAAGGATAGTGTGTGAACACCACCATTTCTGCATCTTGCTCCAATGAACCAGACTCTGCTAGGTCTGATAACCTAGGTGTAGCATCTATCCTATGCTCTATATTTCTATTAAGCTGCGATACTAATATTACACACATATCATGTGCCTTAGCAAGCCATTTATATTTCATTGTAGTTTCCCTTATCTTATGTCTTAAGTCTCTAGTATCTCTAGATGGAAACTCAATAAGACCTATATGGTCATCAATCACAACATCAGGTTTTATTCTTTTTATTTCTTCGAACGTGGATTGTAAGTCACTTATAGAGTCATACATAAATAATTTATCTTGATAGTTATCCTTGATAAACTGCATAGCAGTATGCACTTCAGTAGATGATAGTGTAGCTCCATGTCTTAGGTTTCTATAAGATAGGCTCATAGATTCCATAGCAATAAACTTCTTCATCATCTCTGTGTTGGGCATTTCTCTATTGAACATCATAACTCTTTTACCAGACAACACTAGTTGCCTAGCTATATTAGCAGCAACAGTTGTCTTGCCATTGGCTGGTCTACCAGCTACTATTGTTATCTCTCCTCTTGTCATTCCATGTATTACAGAGTCAAGAGTATTTAAACCTGTCTTTATAATACCTTTACTTTTAAATATAGAATCATCTGTATCATGCAACAATTCACTAAGATTAAATTCATTTTTAGAAGGCTTAGTGTTTATTACATTAGATGTATCTGTATTTATCTGCTCTATTATGTCATCAAAATCTACAGCATTGTCCTTAGCTTTACCGATTAGCTTATGACAGTTGTTAACTATATTTCTTCTAAGATAATCTTCGTATATATTCTTAGCTAAATACTCTGCGTTAGAAGTTGTAACTCCATTAGTTGATATCCTCGCTAACTCGTAAGAGGGTAGCTTACCATCTAATTTATTTTTTGGTAGAGCTCTTGATACCGATATGGCATCTACTGGCTCTTTATTATTATAAAGCTTATAACATTCTTTCCATATTTTTTTATTAAAAGAATTATAAAAAACATCTTCCTCTGGTATCCATCGTCTTATATCTTCTATACATTCTGGTCTATTTAATACGCAGAATAATAAAGCTTCTTCTGTTTCTAAATTATACATTTATCCTCTGTCTATTCTTGGTGGAATCCTGTCTAACATTTTAAACTCATGCTCTTTTTTAGACTTCTTTGTCATGGTAGAGTTGTTTATAATGGCTGCTAAATAAGGCAATCCTTTGCCCTCTCTAGCGACATTGTTTTCTATGTATTGATTCATAGATACAATAGCCATCTCTTCATCACATTCTTTTGTACTATTCAAGAAAGAATGTATCTCTCTACTTGACAACTGAACAGTTCTACTTCTATTCACCTCGGCTTTTACATACTCGTATAGCTTACCATACTCTTTGCTTCGAGATAAAAGAATAGAATCAATCTGTTTGTCTAGATTTTTAGACTTAAGAGTTGAGCCGCAGCTAGGACACTTGTCTGTAGTTTTACTACTCACAGTTAGGGCAAGGTTTTTTCTTTAGTGGAATATTAGCAAAGCTTTCATTGTCTAAATAATAAAAATCATCTGCAGTTCCTTCACTAAAATAACACCAGCCTTTCTTACAATATTCGCATCTACTAGGTGAGCTAGAATATCTCTTTGAAGCTCCTTCGCTTCTATTCTCTTTTGTTAGTGATTCAAAATCAAACCAATCTTCATTAAAATAATACACCAAAGACTCTTGCTTAGCAATATCTCTACAATTATAAAGGAGTTCACTCTCACTTGTCCATCCTCTTAGTGGTGTCATTTCTGAGCTAGGAGAACACTCGCCATTTCTAACCATTCTTCGTACCTCTGGATTACGTAAATTTGCCCACGGTCTTCTTTCACTAACTGAATGTCTACTTCCTCGCTTGGTTTCAACCATTTTGCTACTCTCTTTCTTACTTTACATTGTGCTTTGTATTTATCTATTAGTATGTCGACTTCTGCTGTAAGACCTAAAGACCTACCATCAGAACCCCAGGCTCTAATAGATTTGATATCTTTATTCTTAGCTATATCAACACACTCTCTTTCAAATCTGCTTCCCTTTTGTTTACTTTTGCTTGACATATATCTCTCCAAATGTTGTGCATTTACATTCCTTGCTTATGTATGCAAAATTTAATCTACGATAGTTCTGCTCTGCTATACTCATATTATTATAACTTTTAGAGCATCTCTTGCATAGTGCATAGTGCCTATGGTCTTCCATACGAGGCATCTTATCATCATCATCTTCATACATCTCTATTTTTGTTGGTGTCTCACAAGATAGTATAGCGTACCAGTAATCACTATCTCTTTTTAAACAGACAGAACAACAACTAGGCAGGTTTATTTTCTTTAGACTCTTCGCTTCTTTGATTAACATTCTTTAATTCCTTTGCCTTGTTCTCTATAAACTTAGCTAATTTATCAGTATCTTTTTTCATTTCCAAATAGTTTTCTAGTAAAATTCTCATAGATTCCATAGTAGAACCCATAGAACTTACTACTTTAAACAGTGTTCCTACATCTGCATATACTTCTCTCATAGTAGGTTTTTGTTTTTTCTTTTTCATATTATCTCCAAAAGGTTTTGGCGAGTTAGTGCCAACTAAGAATTATATTTTTCAACGCCAATTTGTTTTCTTATAAAATATCCACCGCTCTTAATAGAGCTAGGTTAACTTTATGAATAAAAATGGGTTAAAAATGTTATAACTCAACTCGCCAATTATTATTCAGCCTCGTATCCGTACGAAGCTGGTGAATTCTTGTAACTTGTATATGTATTTCTAAGTTTATGTATCAAATACTTATCGTCTCTCCTTGATAGTTCGTAGATAGGTGTGCTAGGTTTTATCTCACGCTTAGCGTCTACACAGGCTTGTATGCCTTTGTCATAACCCATAAGACTACACATCTTATCCATAATCTCATTCCACGTTTCTATTTTCACCTTGACTCTCTTTCGTATTGATGACAAGACCCCTAATCTCTGCCTGCCTCCATATAAACTTCTTAAATTCTTCTATGTCATCATCAGTGCTGCCGTTTCCTTTTGTCACATACATAGACTCTAACTCTTCTATATGTTTAAACTTCACTATAGCTATCCTCCAATAATTTAATTATACTGTTCCAAAATTCTTCGTTTTTATTAGAGCATCGTTGACATACTCTGTCTTGCATTGTATCTTTTAATGGGTCTAAATCTTTAAAACAATCTCTACAGCTCATAGAGATATACCTCCTATCTTTACTATAATTAACAAAATTAATATCACCACAAAAATTATTAGAGCTTCTATAGTCTATTGGTATAGTTACTATATCTAGCTCTTCTTCTTTATTTGGTGGGCAACAATCACATAAATTCATATATATCCTAAGTTTATGGTATAGAGGGGTGGAAAAAGGAATGTCATATAACTAAATAAAAACACCACCCCTCTTAATCAACTAATTAAAACGGCAGCTCTTCTTTCTTAGGAGCTTGTCCCTCCCATATAAAGATAGCTTTAGCTTTTGGTGTGACCATAGCATCGCCCTCTCTAGAAGTCCAGTTCTCATGAACAATATCTAGTATAACAGCTTTGCCACTAACGTCACTCTCATTAATATGTGGAAGGAAGTAGCGACCTTCTTTGTCCTCTTCAGTCTCAATAGAGAATGAATTTAATAATTCCATATAGGATTTATTAGACGCTGTATTCATCTCTAATCCATCATGTAGAGAATTGCTTGGGTCTGGCTTCTTAAATCTAAAGAAACCTTTAGAGCGT
>Ga0209193_1000170_pt1 | contig 47968 bp, 55 predicted proteins | sample COGITO_mtgs_1003_FD_185515 | JGI IMG/M metagenome (GOLD analysis project Ga0209193, IMG submission 185515) | Pelagic marine microbial communities from North Sea - COGITO_mtgs_100330 (SPAdes) (version 2) | ecosystem: Environmental > Aquatic > Marine > Epipelagic ...
GGAAGTTTTCGCCGAAGATTCTCCTGTGACTGCTGAACCTAATGACTTAGGGGGGCCAACTGAACCCGACAATGCAGGAGTTCCTGCCGATGTTGGTGGCGATGAGTCTGTCCCAATGGGTGACAAGCCTAGTGATATCGAAGCATTCGAGGCGGAAAAGAAAAACTGCGGGTGTGGTAAAGACCCTTGTGTTACTTATGGTGCGGACACTGATGTCGGCACAACTATCGATGACGTCATCATGGATGAGTATGTCGATGAAGGTGAAGCGTTAGAAGATGCCGAAGACTACGCTCGCAAGGCTCGTCAAGCCCTAAACGAACTTGGAGCCGAAGAAGCCACGGTTGCCAAGAGTGGCAGGCCGAGGAAACCTGGAACGAAAAAGTTGGCTGGAAGGGGTGCGCTTAGTCGCTCAACTTCTTTGGCTGGCAAGGCCAGACGCGCTTTGACCGAACGTGAAGCCGAAGCGGATTTAACAGGTATCATCGTCCAAGACAATGACCCTTCTTCCCCTCCTGAAGGGATTTTTGCCACTGAACAAGAGAGAGAAAACGAAGAGGCGGCTCGGAAAAAGGAATACGGTTACACTCACCCCTCCAAGGATGATTATCGTCCCGAATTAGATGACTCTTCTTTTGTGGAAGAAATCGATGAATCTGCGCTTTATGAATATGAAATGGAACAAGAGCGTTTACGAGAAAATCCTGTTGAAACGCAAGAGGATATCGTTGTGGAAATGCCAATAACTCCTGAGATAGAAGAAACCGTACTCGAAACAACTACAGGGCCTGAACCAGGGACTTGGGCATCTATTGCATTCGACATGGCTATGATGAGCGATGATGATGACACTTTTGATTGGAACGCATGGAAAGATGACATGAAAGAAAAAGGCTTTGATGCCGAGATGACTCTCCGAGAATGGGGAGAATCTGAACTTGAAGAAGAAAAGCACGATTTCTCGGAAAATCCTAATGAATCATTCCGTGAGTGGATTGATGAAGAAGTCAAAGCACACGGCGATATTTCTTTCAAGGATTGGGCTAAGGAAGAAGAATCTGAAGAATTTTCGGCCGAAACTTACTCGTCGGATACTATGATGGATTCCGAAACTATGGACACACAAATTGCCGTTGCCATAGGTATTCCGCCTGAAATTTGGCTCACTATGTCTCGACAAAAGCAAGACGCTTATATTGCGTCGATGGATTTAGATGCTGAACGTGTTCGTGAGATGGCAGAACTAAATGGTCCTCAAAGTATTATGAGTTTGGCTAACGACCAAAAAGAAAACGTTACTCACGGAGACCTTTCGTTGATTGATTGTAACGTTTGTGGTATCTCCGCCTCACAATTACTCGGAGAGCGCGGAGGAGTTTGCGACATTACTGACCCGAATGCGGGTGCTAATCCTAATTACATTCGAGGCGTTAGTTGTCCGTTTGAAAAGTATTACAGTTTAACTCGTGCAGTGTATGATGCTGTCGAAGAAGACTTGGCTGAAAACCGCACCGTAATTCAACTGATTACTCCTCGCCCTGCCGCCTTTGCGGCTGAATCTACTACGTCGCGAGTAACTAAATTTGCCTCGGCTATGGATACATTTAAGGGTCAACGTGTATCTAAGTCTGAAACTTTGATGGACATTACTAAAGACACCTCTCTCGGTGATTTCACCAGTAAGGAACTTACTGAATCTAGTGCCATTCAAGGCGATTTCGACCACGCTTCTTTAAACTATTCAGGACAACAAAACATCCAGGCTCGTGCGGAAGAAACATTTAAATCAACTCGTGGCATTGACACATTTACCGAACCTTTCGAGAGTGGTGAAGAAGGCGATAAATCCAATTTGCTTATTGCGGCTGGAATTGCAGGCTTGTTTGCATTAGGGGCATGGTTGCTTCCAAAGGGTGATTAATCGTGGATGAAAAGAAGGCTATTAGTCGGAAAGCCAGTGAGACGGAAGCCAAGCAATTGGTTGAAGGCAACGAAGCCTGGACTGCGGCTATTGCAGGTATCGTTGGTGGATGGTTAGTTTTAGTAGGAAGCCTTTCTAATGCTTTGAAAATACGTGAGCAACACGACTGGCCTTGGAATAACTTGTTGAATAATCGAAGAGAATGGTTATTTTACGGTGGTATCGCCGCCGTTGCTATTGGTTACCCTGTCATGAGATTTACTACTAAAACGACCAAGGAAGAAGAAGCCCAAAATAAACTTGAAAACGGTAATTGACGCTATCTTTAAGTAGTAGGATAACCGTAATTATATTATGCGTTGTAGTCATTGTAGTTCGGGGAGAATGAAAAGAGCCGAAAACTTCGGCGCTGAACGTCTGCAATGTGGCAGTTGTGGTGTCGTCACGAAGCAAGCGCATCACAGCCTAACAGGTAAACAACAAGAATTTATCAATTACGTCGGTATGTGGTCTATGGAACGCATCGAAAATGCTTGGGAGGTTACGCAAGACTTAGACCAAAATGGTATAGGTATGGCCATTGGGATTTCACGTAGCAACGTTCCACGATTAGTTGAGCCTCTCATTACGGCAGGCTTAGTTCGAAAAAAGAAAGCCCACATCTTAGATGAGAATAATCGAGTTAAGTCGCATAAAAAATGGGTTTACTATTTAACTCCTGAAGGTAGAAAACACGTCACTGAATCTCGGCGAGCCGAATCTTTCGATGCTGATTCAAAATGTGATAGATTGTGGGATTGTAAAACTTGTGAAAGGTGTAAATCTCATTGTGGATGTGGAAATTATAAAAAATTGAGAAGAACCAACATGAGAAAAATGTATGGAAAAAATATCTTCACACCCGATACGAGATGTGGGTTTGATGCCGAATCCTTCGGTGCTGAAACAATAAAAACAGGAGTTATTTGTGGCGATAATGGGTGTAGTGGTGAGTTGTTAGAAACTGAATATGGTAAGGCTTCAAAGGTGCATTGTAATAAATGTGATTATTCTGAAATAATGGAGTGGGATGCGGAAACTTTTGAGGCTGAAGAACCATTTATTTGTCCTCAATGCAGGCGAGCCTCCACTAAATCCAAAACAAGTCAAGTTTGTGTAAGGTGTGAATCAGAATATCAATCAGGGCTTAATCCTCCTATGCGAGTTCCTTGGCCTGGTGATGATGGATACTATGCTGAAACCTTTGAAGCCTCACGAAGTGATTTGCGTCGAAGACGTCGAACTCCATTCTATAAAATAGAGCGAACTGATGAAGATGAAGACCACGACCAAAATCGATACGCTCGTACTAATGCAGGCGGTGCACTTTGGGAGGCTACTTATCAAGCCTTGCGTGATGAAGGTCGTTCTCACGCACAAGCCGAAGCGTTTTGTAACAGTAAATTCTTTGACCATTACTACGAAGCCATTATCGAAGGATTGCGTCGTCCGATGCGAAAGGTCTTGAAAGATATTCGCCGAGCCAATCGAAAGGCAGGTCGAGATTTCGACAAAAAATACTTAATCGATGAATTCATTTTTGATGATAAAGTCTTTAACGCTCACGAAGGTGGCCACATCGATGATAGTTTCGAGGCACCAAATCGTTATCCTGTTCGACCAACTCGCCCGTCCGAAGACTGGCCAAGGCCAACACCTCGCCCTCGACGTCCAAATCGCCGACCTAATCCGAGACCGCGACCTGCACGTCGTCCTTTTTAGGTGAGGTAAATGGTTTGGAGAACTGATTGGAACTCGTTAATGTGTCGACCCTCTCAACATAATTGGCAAACTCAATTCATCGAAGTAGGACCAGACCATGACCACGCCTTTACTCGAATTAAATGCACTGACTGTGGATTAGAATTATACTTACAAACTATTGCAGGTGACAACTTGGAACGTTGTGAGTTTTGTGGAGGTCCTAATGGAATCGCCCCTTGCGCTAATGGTGAAGCCTGGTGTGAATTAGACCCGAATCCTGAAAATCCTTACAACGACCCCAGACGACATGATTTTCCAAATGCGGCAGGAGTGTCTGCCAATCAATCTGCCGAAACCTTTGCGGCTGACCACTGCCGAGAATGTGGTCGCAAAGAAGGACCGTATTCCGACACACATTTAGTCTCTTGTCGTCGTTGTCATGAATTATCTTGTCAACATTGTTTGACTTTGGAAGACTGTGCGTGGTGTCATGGAAAATGAGTACCTATTACACAACTTATCCTCAAACGGTTTCTTTTCTTGACATGTCTGAGGCTTTTCAAGCCAGTGAAAATTGGCGTCCTTCGCTAAGTATTTCCCTCGAAGTCATCGATATACAATCGAAAGCGACTGAACAGTTACGCGCCCAATACGCTGAATTAGATGAAGAAATACAACGGGCTTATGACTCTTTATGTCAGCAAATTAATGACGCTATGTTATGGTGGCAACGCGATGGTGTGACAATTAACTCAGAGTTACTGAGTTTCATCCAAAATACTTATTTATCAAGAGACCTTTTTCCATCGTTTGGTAATTCTCATTTCACTATACTCTCTCCAAATCTACATCCAGATACTGTAATTACAGGGTTAGATTTAGGAGTCGTTCGACCTGATTGGGTCGAAGACATACGTGAGGGATTTTCCTTCACGTCTGATAATTTGTTCTCTGGTTTGGGAACGGCACTGTTCTCGTTATACGCTAATTCAAACTTAGAAGGACAAGCGTTTGAAGACCAAATGAACCTTGACGAACAACTCATTTTGCAGTTTCAAGAACGTACTTTTGACCGAACTGCTCGAAGAGGTGAATTAAGTGATGAGATTAGTTCCTTAACTCAAAACATTAATCTCGAGGTCTCATCCGCTTTACAAGCCTTAGTCGTCGATTATTTTACCATATCTCTGCCTTGGCAATCACCTGCAGCCGATGAAATAATGTATGGTTATGGTAAGGCTAAAGTTACAGCCTCGTTTACGAAACCTGCTCGAGCCGAAGCCGTCTACAACGTGTTTTCCGAAGAACTCCCATTAGTACGAGACGAAATTTTGCAACAGTTGCAAGACTTGTTTCCCAACTATGTAATTCCACTTACTACAGCACCTCCTTCGTATAATCCTACGAATCAACCTAATCAGCCTAATTTACGCTTGACACAAAATGGAACTGCCAATAGATATCCTGTCCGAGACGATTTATCAGGCAGTTTTCTTTGGGTTGGTGGAGACACGGCTTACTTCGGATTCGACCGATACGGTGGAAACAGTTCCGCAGTGCCAAGTATGATGGATTTCATTAGGTATATTTTTCCCGAAGTTCAAGTTGTCAGTGAATACGAGGTGGAATATCAATTATCAGGTCGAGACGATTTCACTAATTACTTAGCCGATTTAGCGGCTTGCACTGAAGAAGGAGATTTAGAAGCCTTAGCAGACCAATACAATGTATATTGCGACCCGTCAGAGGTTACCGAACACATATCTGTCTTAACGACCTTGCCTGTCGACGACTTGAATCGCCCCATTATGGTGAACTCAATACCTTTAGAAGAAGTGTATAGTCGTGCCGAAAAGTATGATGAGGCGGTTTAGGATTCGACCGAAACCTTTAATACTCAAAGCGAAGCAATCTTATCTATGGAGTCAGAGCAATCTAGGCCATTTTTCAATGCTGAAGAGTTTGGGGCCGAAGAATCTGCCTGTATGATATGCGGGGATACACCTAAATCAAGGTCACAATGGGGTCATCTTGTTTGTGATGGCGAACTTTGTCGAAGGAGAGCCATTCAACAAATTGAAAGAGAGCCTGTTTCATGCGAGGTTTGTGATAAATCAATGAAAAAGTCAAGGTTTGATAGGGATGGGTTGGGTATCTTTTACTATTGCCCTGATGAAAATTGTGAAGCAGACTATGAGCAGTTTGTTCAAAACCTGACATTGGATATTGGTTTAGGGTCGAGGGGCAGTTGGGATGCTGAAGAGTATGGTGCTGAATGGGGCAATCATCGATTAGACGGTGATGGCTACTGTGAGGTATGTGATGCATACGGTTTGAATTGTATTGAACAAGGTGGAAACTCACCCGAATCTATTGCGGCTGTTGAAGAAGCAATTAGAAACTTAGAAAATTCTTTGCAATCTTTAAAACAGGCAGGTGTCACGGATATGCGTGAGTTGAAGTCGGCAATAAAACAGGCTAAATTAAAGATGTATTCGATGATGAATGAGAATCGATGCACTTGCGATAGAGAATATGGTGAGGCAGACCCTGATTGTATGGCTTGCTTGAACGAATGGCGCAATCAAAGATATGGACCCGATATACACGATGTAGAATGTGTTTGCAATGAATGTGTACCTATGGGAAGATACTCATCTTATGCCGAATCTTATGAGGCTGAGCAACAAGGAGATATTTGGGATTATTTAGTGGTTGAAGAACAACCTAAGAATCGTAAAAAGGTTCGAACTATGACAGGTAAGCCACACACACCTCGTAAATTAAATAAAGACCAAGATATCACGCCTAAAGAAGCGGCTAAGCGAGTGAAATTAGAGGCAGAAAATAAAAAAGATGAAACCGTCGTCGATAAAACCGAAGAATCAGGTATTACTACAGAAACTCGTCAGTATAAAAAGAAGAAGTATAATCCTGACAAGATGAAAACTGACATTCCTGCCGATGTTTTGAACCAAACTGATTCGGATGATTTTTGGGTTGCAATATGTGCAGGAATTCTCGGCATAGGTATTGGAGCAAGCATAGAAAGAATCTATGGCAGTTACCGTCGGTAAGTCTTAAATACAAATGGCTCAGTAATCTAAGTATGGACGAGGCTGCGCCACCGATAGATGAAGGTTTAGAAGACCTTACTACGGAAATTACTCAAACTCACCAAGAAGACCGTGAAATTTTATGGACTAATTACGTGGCGGCTCGTAAACAAGAATTTATTGCGTCTTCAATCGATACTATCGGGGCTGAATATCTTGATAATCGACGGTTTTGGGACACTCAGTTCGAACGAGAATGGACAATTATTGCCGAACGTTTGGCATCTGGTTTCGGCTTAACTGATGACATTCTATCTATTGTCGGCTCAGACTTCTTTAAAACCAACGAAGAACTTGCTAAAGAAGTAGCCAATGTTAAAGAAGAATTACAAACTGAGATTATCGGTTCGGGGGCTTGCGTTAGAATGTACTCTTGGGAAGATTTTTCCGCCCTGCATCGGCAAGGTATTTTTCATGAAACTGAGTTTATTTTATCCTTAGGTCGTGGTTGGAAGAAAAATATGCTCCGAGAACTGCGTGACGTATGGGGTTATCAACCTGTCGGAGAGTTTCCATTAAATGGTGAAAGACATTTAATTTTACAACAAATTACAGGAGGAGGTGGATTTCATGCAGAACAATGATTTCGAGAGTATGACTAAATTAGAGTTTGTGTCGGCTCGTCAAATGATTGCCATTTGTTTGTCGATTGAGATTGTCGTTCAAATTTTCGCTCTAATGGTGCAACCAACTGCTTGGTGGACGTGGCAATTATTAGGATTCATTGCGGCTACTAATTTAGGGGCAGTAGTCTTAGCAATTTTCGCTCAACGAAGTGCCGATAAAATCGGTGCAGTGTATCGACGAGTGTTTACGTCGGATTTCTATGAAACTGTAACGGCTATGTCGGCTATTAGAAAAAGCATGGTCTCGGAAGCGGAAAAAGACGACAGTGATTTCGACCCTGACACGATTGCCCCTGAGATTTATCAAGCCGTAAGAGACTATTTCGAAACGAAACAACTTCATGAAAAGACACCAACTCCCGATGTTGATGTGCCGTATATCTCACCTGAAGAAGTATCCTTCATCAACGATGAAGAGTTATTTCGTGATGCATGAAGGCGATAAACTTAAGTAGTTACAAGGGGTGTAAAAACTGAATGTCTCCGCGTCGTCAAGCCATGATGGAAGTTTTGTTGATGTTTTTCATCATTACTTTGATTTCTTTATTGTATGTGGTTTGGACTTGGCCAACCAGTCCAATGGAGGTTATTGGTGATTTAGACCGCTTAGGCCCTGCGGCTTTTGCCTTGGATTTGCTATTCCTTGCATTCATGTATCGAATTTGGAAAAAATCTCGCCTTAGTGAAAATACTCCGAACGTTTGGGAGTAATAGATGGAATACTTTAAGTAGTAAGACGGCCTAAGTAATCTCATAGGAGTAGTCTACATGGTAAATCAAGACCCACAACCAGAAGTTTATCAAACCGTTCACGAATTCGATTATACTGGTGGAAATATCGTGGCTAACACCATGCGTTCAGTGGATGTGTTCACATATCAAGCCAATAATGAAGAGTTTCGACTCTACGCTATGAAAGTAGAAATTGATTGTATGTTTAATATTGCTTCGGCTCTTGACACAGCAGTCAATGGACTAAGCAGTTCGATTGTTCCACCAGGTGGTGCTGGGCTTGTTGATGGCCCATATACAGGCATTGAAGCCACGAGTACGACTGGAGATGGAATTGGGGCTATTTTTTCCTTTACCGTTGCAGGTAACGTCGCAACTCAAGCAACTGCTACTACTGCAGGTTCAGGATATAAGGCAGGCGATAACATTGTATTCGCAGGAACTTTATTCGGAGGAGCAACCCCTGGTGGGGATGTTACTATCACTCTCGTTGCAGCAGATTTAGTCGATTCCGTAGCACCCGATTATGCGGAATGCAGTTGTTGCACTGTTTTGCCTGCCAATTTAACTGCTGCTACTACAATTGCCGATGCTAAATACTCACCTGATAATACTAATGCAGCCTCTTTCGGCGGTATGGATTTCGATATAGGAATACGAGTAGCAGGTCAATTAGTTCCCTCAACTACATTCGATGCTTCAACTATCTTTTGTAAAGATAGTAAAACTATGGCATTTACCACTCCTGTGATTGTACTGTTCAAACAACCCTTCCAAATTGAAGTTTCCAATGCTACTCAATTAACTGCTTTGGCCAATTATGGTAAGCGTAGAGTTACTATTACATTGATTGGAGAATTAGGAATTCAAAAGCAATACTAAGGAATACTTTAAATAGTTGGAACAAGGAGTGAACAGTATGGCAAATCAAAATCCGCAACCTGAAGTCTACACTACTCGTCACAATTTCGGTGATGGAGCGGCAGCAATTGCTGCAGGAAGCACAGTAACTCAAACTATTTACACCAATCAAGCCAACAACGAAGAAGTTCGTGTTTACGGTATCATGGTTGAAGTTATGGCAGGAAGTGTCAACAACGGAACATTTGGAGGTTCAAACGGACCTTTATGTTGTTCCTGTGATGCAGTTAATACTCAACCAAGTTGCAATGATTTCGACGTTAAGATTTTAGTCGGTGCAAATGCAGTGCCAAGTCAATCTTTCTCGGTTACGAGCATTGCCTGTAAAGATGACAAGACTCTTACATTCCCTGTGCCTGTTTTAGTTCTATTCCAACAACCATTATCAGTTGTCGTTACAAACAACACGGCCTGCGCCGCTGCAGGAAACTTTCAAAGAACTGTAAAGGTTACTCTCATTGGAGAATTGGCAATTCAGTCTGCAGACTGTGTCGACCCAAGCCTTATTCAAGGTTAATACGTCCGCCAATACCTTTAAGTATCAGAGCGGGCTAATATAACTCATGGGTAGTGTTAATGATAACATTCGTGACGTCAAGCGAGCGTATCGTAAGAAGTCTTTTCAAACTGGTTACGCCGTCGCAGGAGATTCAGTTGAAGCAACTCCTGTTCCGCAACACACTTATTCAACCCCGACACACCAACCTACGTCGGTTGTTCGTCCTGGTTTAGATGCTCGAACTTATCTTCGTGGCGATGGTAAAGACGGTCCACAAGCCGTTTACTCAGCAGGAACTGATAAAGTTCTCGATTTGGCTCGATATCCGTGGTCTTTGATTCCGAAAGGTGATTCAAGTAACGTTATTCAACGCCAACTTTTGCAGTATGTCAATGCAGGTGCGGCTACGGCTTCTCAACTTCAATTAGCAGACGATGAGTTCGTCGATGCTTTAGTTATCAACGTAACCGAAGTAAATGTGCCAGGAACTCAATTTTGGACTAACCCTGGCTCAGGAGATGCATTCCCTGCTAATCAACCTTTAGCCAGTATTGCCCCACCTGCCATCCCTACTATTGCGAGTAATTTCGTTCCAACAGGCACGTCAGCATCGGGTGAAAACACTCGATTCCCGATTGGGTCTGGATTGACTCAAGCAGGTGTGACAGGAACTTCTCGACCTGGCTCAGATAATGAATACTTTAAAATCAGTAAATTCGGTCACTCCTTAGTTCCACGCCCTGCAGGCGCATCCGCAGACGTTTTATCAAATCCAATTACTTACCAGATTTGGATTGACGGTTCATTAGCCCTTTCTTGGAGTGATTTCCAATGGGGTCAAACTAATTTCGCTGATTTATGGAATTTCGAATCTCCACTCGTAGTAGAACAACAAATTGTGTTCCGTATTATCAATCAATCAGGTGCCGCTATTGGAACGGCAGCGGCTCCAAACGGTATCTCTTCAGATGCAGTTTTCGTCGGTTGGACTGAACAATACTACGGTTACTTCGACACTACTTCACAGGCTATCAAGACAGTCTAAGTTTGAGGCAACTTTAAGTAGTTGAAACGTGGAAATACCATGTAGGGACGGCTATGACGCAAGGTAATTTCTTCACAGGAACGACGGCAGGTGGTAATGGTTTAGAAGTTACTGACTCTACAACCACTAATTTCGACGTTAATAAAATTATCCTCGGCACAGGCCTTTCCATTTCTTCGAGTTTAGGACGTACTGTTACGATTGAAAGTTCTGGCGGTGGTGGTGGTATTGGAGGTTCTATTGCGGCTACTCAAGTTGCATTTGGCTCATCAACTGCTAATGAAATCGAAGGTGAAGCCTCGTTTACTTACACGAAAGGAACAGACACTTTAGACGTTGGTGTCGTTACTACGACGGGAACAGGTATTTCTGTCGGCAATACGGGTACAATTACGACTAACAATGGCTCTATTTCTGCAGGCGGTGCATCAGGTTCAGTTTCTGCCAACACTACGGTCACGGCAGGCACTACGGTCACGGCCGCTGATGGACAAGTTGTGGTGGCAGGTACGCCTGATGGTTCAATTACAGGTTCGGGACTTGTGGTCGCGGAAAACAGCATTCTTAAAGGAACTTTTACTGATTTTACGTCGGGAGGTGACATGGTTGCCGAAGGAGGCGCTTTGCTTGCTTCACAACTCGGTCAATCACGTTGGTGTAGCAATACAGTTGTGGATATGAATACTGCTGTGGGTTGCATCAACCTATCTGATATTGCATTTAGGGGTGCACAAATGCAGATTACGGCACATACCTCAGGTTTGACCATTAACGCTTATGCTCCTACTGCACCAGGGTCGCAACCAGGAACTATTACAGCCGTGATTGGAAATTCTACGCAAACTAAGCAAATCCCAAGTTCGGGGGTTGCAATTCAAATTACAATTCCTGCGTTTGAAACCGTCGTTTTGCAAGTCGCAGGTAATTTAAGTGGGCCAGGCAGTTATGGATGGGTTGACATTACAAATAATTTAGGTGCAGGAGTTTTAGTCGTCTTAGGAAAGTGCACCGTAAATGCAATTTGAAGGTGGTTAAGAGTGTGGTTATCAAGAGCAGGAGTCATCGAACAAGCCGTTAGCGATGGTGCTCCAACCATTACGTCAGCCACTATTGAAGCAGGTACTTCAAATACAATCAACATCGTTACGAGTGAGAACTGTACCTTTGCTACTACGACTGGAATTACAGTTTCTACTGATTCAGCAGACGCTCTTTCAGTCACTGGAATCAGTGGTTCGGACGCAGCAGGTGCAATTACTTTAAATCGCAACGTTCTCGGCACGGAAACAGTTACGCTCACATTTGCGGCTACGAATGGCATTACTAGTGTTGCTAGCAGTCTAAGTATCGCGGCTGGTACTACTGCCGTCACTAATAACGTACCTTCACCTCCTACAGTTACATCGGCAATTATTAACAGTGGTACTGAGACTACTATTAACTTTGTCACGAGTGAGAATTGTAACTTCACCGATACGACGGGCATCACCGCTACCAGTCAGGGAGGAAGTTCAATCACTGTAACAGGAATTAGTGGGTCGGATAATGCAGGAGCAGTCACCTTAAGTCGTCAGATTATCTCTACTGAGACAATTCGACTCATCTTTGCGGCTACGAATGGCGTTACCAGTGTTGCCACTGGATTAATGATTAGTGAGATTGTCGCTAATGTTACTAACAACTCACCCCTAACTGCCACTGCACCTCAATTCCGCAATTTCACTTGGTCTTCCGCTTCCGCCGCAACGTCGGTTACCTCTAGTGAAGATGGCACAAGTGCCGTATTCCCTGTTCAGGCTTCAGGCTTGCGCGTTCAATTCCCTAATTGGGTTGGTTACGGTGCGACAGGTGCAGCCGTTACCGACACCTCTATTAAACTTAATACGAAAGGATTCGATACAGGATTCACCGCAGGTGCCGCTTTAACGGCTTTTAACTGCACCTTCGTAAATAATTCAACTTCGGGAGCAGAAGGTCAAGGATTCCAAGAATCAGGTGTACCGTATTTCACAGGTGAGCCTAATGGGCTCGTTCAAGGTACTAACACTTTGGGTTCATCAATTACTACGAATACAACTGATGCCGTCAACCAAGACTACACACTCACTTCGGCTCAATTTAGCACTAATGGTTCAGGAACAGGTGCCACAATTTTAGTTAAAATCTCAGGCAATACGGCAACTGGTGCTAGTGTTGTCTTAACAGGTACAGGATACGCCAGTGGTGACACTATCACCATTCCTACATCCGTAATTGGTGGAACTACGGATGTTGTTATTACATTACAGGCAGATGATATTTCATCTTTGTCCTCAAAGACAGTTTCACTCACTGCAGACCAATTAAGCCTAATCAGTTTACCTGCCATAACAAGTAGTGGCAAGTTATCAGGTTTGGTTGAGTTCGATATTTTGTCCTTGCTAACCACAGCCCTTGGAACGACAACCACTCTCCAATATACTGATGCCATTCCTGCGAGTAATGTAACGGGTTCGGCCCAAATGGGTTCACAAATAAGCAGTTTCTTCCTTCGAGTTGCCGTTAATGGTGTGGATGATGCAGGGCAAAGATGGTCGCAAGAACTCGACGTTCGAACCAGTGAAGAGAATCCGTATCCAATAAGGGAAACGCCAATTGGAAACCTCAGCGGACCCATTACCGCCACGCCACAGATTACTTCTATGTTCCTTCATGAAGCCAACAATCCCGACAACGTCATTGGACAAGTCGCTACGGTTGCAAATGGTTGGAATTTAGGAGTTATTACTAGTAATGATTGGAATTCGCTTGGTGGTGCGACGTATGGCTCGGCTCAACTCCGTGCCGTCTTCCAAGCCAACTCTTACGTTTACAATAATCCTGTACCTGCAGAATTAGGATTCGAACCGACACAACTTGCGTTCGAGAACGTTAATTTCACCTTCAATCCATCTCCAACAAATCCAATTACTTTCGCAGAGGAACAAACGCTTGTGAATTTAAATGCAGTTACTGTGCCTGGTGGTGTTATCTCACCAGGGCCTGCAACCAATCCACCATATCTACCTCCTGAAGCCACCGTTTCGCCTGCCAACGTTGATGGTGGGTTCAGCGTCGTTCTCAGTAATCTAATCGGCGGTGATGACCCGATGCTCACTGTCGCAACCTTGCAAGGTCTTCCTGCGGGTAATTATCCTATCACACTCGACGTCACGGATGTAGGGAGAGGTGTAGACGTCTTTGCTTATAATTATCAAATTGGAGGCGGTAATATTAGAGACACCACCGCAATATCTCCTACACCCTTCACAGTTTCAGGCACATATCAAATCGTTTGACGCTAACTGTTGCGAAAACTCCAGTTTTCCGTCACCGTCTTCATACTCGTCGAGCCACTCTAAGGCGAAGCCACATTTGCGATATAATCTCACCGCCGACGAGTTACTTTCTCGAACATGCCCGTAAACGGTCTTTAAACCACGCTCCTTGGCCAAAACTACCATGGCTAGGGTCATACTACTACCGACGCCTTTCGTGCGCTCTCGAGGGCAAACACCCATACTTACGAGATGAGCGGTGTTCCATTCGTGACGGCAAGCCGTGTATCCGATGATTTTCGAGTTTTCGACTGCGACTAAGACTAGGGGTTCGTCGACCTCTATAAGTCTTTCGAAATACTCTCGAGGATGCCATGATTGGATATAACTTTGATGCATTTCCGTAATTCGGTCGATATCTTCTTCTGTTGCCAACCGAATCTTCATTTTCTTCACCACAATCCTACAGGTTTCTTTTCGAACGGGTCTTCTAAAGTTTCCGAAGCCCAATTAGTTACTAAGTGATAAACGGCTTCTACATATTTGTTACAACCGTATTCATCTATCAATTCTGTCATCAACTTATCATACTTCATAACTGAACCTTTGCTCACTGTTAAAATAACGTTGCCAGGGCAGTGAATGATTTCTTTCTCTTTGTTGAATGGATTCACCTTTTCTTCTAAAACTGTAGTGCAATTACCTGAGAGTGGGGGTCTTCGATAAGATTCTCCACACTTAGTGCACCGAACCTTTTGTTGACCAAAGGCACGAAGATTCCCCCTCATATCTCGCAACAAGTGTCTGTCAATCAATCGACTGCTTTGGTCTGTATTTTCGACGCAAACTAAGGTATCACCTAAGGCAAACTGGGCTTTTGTTTTCTCACGCATACTGTCTAAAGTATTATAAGGATTATTTTTAGGACTTTCGTTGGCATCATCTGTTTTGTGTGTGTAACCAAAACCTGCGTATTCGGCAGGCGTTCCTAAAACTTGAGCCACTGTGACAATACCTCCCTTCGTAATGGCTTCTTTAGCATCTGGTATAGTTTGAGTTAATTCGTAAAACTCAATTGGATACTCCCAATTAATATCTACATTGTGGGCTTCTTTATCAATCTCGGACGGGTCAATTCGAGTCGTAAGAATAAGTGGAGCGTCCATTAATCCTCCACGATTTCCTGGCAAAAATAAACGACTAAAGTTCACAAGACCATCTAATAAGAGAATGATACTATCGATATCTCCATCACAGTTTCGACGCTTGGCAGCGTGGAAATAAGGGTGTCCGTAATGGCCTTTGATGTCTGCAACTCCTATGACTCGACAAAGAATCGCCCCAGAGGTGTGCGGTGCAATACCCATTGCCATATGACCGAACAAGTCTGATATTTGCTTACAATTATAATATGGTTCTAATCCATACATTTTTTCGAGTAGTTCATCCATATACTGCGTTACTTTGAGTAATTTATCGGCACAGTTTTGCGGAATTACAATGTCTTGACACCTAAGTTCTACTACTGAATCAGCAGTTTCGCACTCGTATCCCAAGACTCTTGCTTTTTCAGCCGTTAAGCCGATTTCACTTGGCTTGAAGTGAGTCATGGTAATATCGACTGCATCGAAACGAATAGTTCCATCACGGAATGTGGATAAGTCGTGCTTGTATCTCAATGCCCCTTTCAGTAAATCTTCAGGTAATCTTTCTTTAGATAACATCCCTTTGACACCCTTAACCCCTACATCTCCGAACATACCGAGTTGCTCTTTTACGGCTTGCCATTTTTGTTTCAACCCTACATTACGATATCCCATTTGCATGTAGTCAGTATTTTGACCACTAGATACTCCTGTAGTTACTTCTTCTCCTGTTACGGCATCCCATCGAATTCCGACTTGAACGTCTTCTTCTTTCTTAACGGCTTGGTCTACTAATCTTTGAGCGCCAACGTTAAATCCTAAGGGATGCATGGTGTGAATGGCAGGCTTCATCTCTCGATGTTTGCTTCCTTCGGGTTTACCCATCCTTGCACCAATTCTAATTCCAATTCTAGACTTGATTTCAAAGGGTAAAATCCAATTGAGAAAATCAATTCCGCAATTGAAGTTTTCAGTTTGAGGGTCTTTTAAGTTATTTAGGCTAAATAGCAAAAGATAGGATAAATCGCCTTCTAAAATACCTTCGGGTGTAATATCAATATTCAATTGATAAATTAACTCTCTCCACTCGTCGGAAATCTTAATTTCACCTGTAGTCGTGTCTATTTTCAAGGCTTTGAGCAGATTATAAGCGTCTTGGGCTGAGACGTCATTCCAATTCGCCACATACTGCGGAGCAAGCGGAACACCGTGTGCAGTTTGCTCTACGGCTTCGGTGAATGTAGTTGGATAGGCTAATTTCTTATTTCGTAACACTTGTGTGTGCCAATCACTCACGTATCCACTAGGAGCAAGCGGATGATTGTTTTCAATAAACTCACCCACAGGAACTAACAGTTCTCCTAAGTCCCAAATCTTTTCAATAGGCCAATCAACATCTGTCGGTAATCCTGTCGGAATCTCCTCCATGTTTTGAATACGTCGGGCTGAGCCGTCAGTGAATTGAATATAAGGTCCTTCGATGTCGTTGCAAGGGGTTACTACTGTCGACTTACCAGGGCGTTCGTATTTCATTTGCGTTCCAATGATGATGAAACCACTTAGGGCTTGCATTGTAGCAGGGTGCACAGACGTCGTAGCGAGCCCTCCTAAGCGACTTCTACCATATCTAAGCCGAAAGCCACCAGGAGTCATTGGTTGGCTAAATACAGGCCTTCCTGCTAAAACATCACTAATGTATTTGTGTGACGGCTTAATTTTCCTATCTCCCTTATCACCATCACTAGATTTAACGAACTTTTTCAACCAGTTCCACCCATCTAATTCTAAGGCTTCGACATACTTTAAGATTTTAGGTGCTTTAAGCACGAGACCTTCACACATAACGAGTAAGCACCCTTCTCGAACTTTGTTAGTCGGAACACGAGGTAAGTCACGTTGCCCTGTCACTTCATTACCGACACCTTCACCGTCTAAATAAATGGGACAATTCTTAGCAATGATTCCTAATTCAGGATTCGAAGGGCGATATTGCAGTCCTCTACCGTAAGTTCCGACTTCTTCTTTATAACGTTCTACTTCATTAGAAGTTACTTGCGAAACACCGAGATTAAACTTACGACGTAAGATATCGGCAATCAATACAGACAGTGCTTGTCCTGTACCACCTGCCGACCGAATCGGTCCTGCAAAGTTTACGGCAAGACACTTGGTATCGTCTGCATTCGTCAATATACGTGCTGAAACTACTCCTTCTAAAGGAGCAACTAAAATGCCTTCGGTTAAGACGGCTAATCCTGCACAGATACCGTGATAGATAGCCATAGCAATTTGCTTAGGTTTCCATTTCGCTTTGTCAAATGCTTCGAACTCGGCTAAAACTTCTTCTTTAGAGTTGGTTTTAATTGCCTCTCGATACTCGATAATGACTCCTTTGCCACTGCAAGCATTACACTCTCGCTTTCTCCACTCGCCTTCTTTAACTTCACCAGTTCCTTTGCACGTCTTACAATTGTGACTTTTACCATACAACAAGGTTTCAGCACAGACGATGAATGCTAAGTCTAAGGCCACCATCTCACGATTTCCGTCGTGTTCTGTCGTAAGTTGACGTATCTGTTCAGCCGTGTTTCTTGGATGAAGGAACTCTAACAATTGTTGCGTTCTTTGCGCTAAGTCGTGCGCTTGTGGAATTTCAACTTCAATCCTTGGGTCGTGACCCTGCAGTCTAGCCTCAGTAGCAATAGCATACTCTTGATTACACTGCTCTAAAAGCAGATTCAAATATTCTTCGTGAGTCTGCATTAATTTCTTAACTGTGCCTTCACCCTTATAAAGCCTTACCTTGGCCTTACCTTGACCTTACTGTAATTCATCGGACAAGTCATAGTCAAACGTTAATTTCTTAGGACCAGATTTCGGATAAGTGTACACTTCATCTTCACGGCGAATAATGATTTGATAGCGTCCTTCGGCCGATACAGGCATACCTGCTCGGACGGTGGAAATGGGTTCGAAGTCCACGTCTCGAGGCGTGTGATTATCATCTAAGCCGAAGTTAACCGTTGGATGCATAGTCATATCATAACGATTCATCCAAGTTTCTATTTGAGTTAATTTCATGTTTCCATCATCATCAATACGGTCGTTATACTCGGCATCATCGGCTACATCTACATTACCTAAAAAGTTAGTAGATATGCCAATTTCCACTAAGTTAGGAGTTTCTAGTTCTTCTCGTAACCATTGCATAATGGCAGGTTTCCAAAATTGGCCGACTCGTTCTTCGGGCAAAGTTGACACAAAGTAATCGAAATCTATTTGCCACCACACCGAAGGTGCATCGGGGGATTCAATGATTCCATCTTCGTCTTCTTCACCGTATTGATGCTCATCAGGATGGTCTTCTCCACCACCTTGTACCTTTCCACCCAACCCTGTGAGGTAACCATAGTAAACTAAACTGTAGATGTGCTTAATAAGCACGTTAAGTTCCCACCTGTTGTTTGTTTTAACGAGTAATGGCTCTCCTTTGACTAATATTTTAGACATAGTCCGAACTGTGGTATGACTTTTCTTAGCAGCCGCAGTAGCCGACATACCTTGATTCATATCGTCGATAAAGTCTCTTACTTTTTGCAAGGGTTGGCGTGTAACTAAAAGTTTACCGCGGTCTCCACGGCGTCGAGAACGACGGGTTGAAATACCTGTGTCTTTCATAAACCTCCGCACATTTCTTCGAGTAGTTTTAACTCGAGCGGCGGCGGCTTCAATTCCTAAACCTTCTCTTTGCATGATGGCTAAAGCGATTCTTGCTCGCTCATTAGCCGATGCTCGAAGTTGTTGACGATTAGCCATGTTATCGTCTAAACCCTTACACCTATTTAATCCTGTTGCTGCGGTATTTTTAAGTAGTTGAGAGAAGAGTAAATAAATTATGTGGTGGCAATTTGCATTAAGTACTGAATCAAATTGGTTTACTCAACAAGAGCGAAAGGGCATAGTTGTTGATTGTAATGTCCTCTTTAGTCCACAATATCAACCAGTACAAAATTATGCAGGATATGTCGGAGAAATTTACGACTTAACAGACGTTACATACTTAGATGTAACCCGTAAAATAACAGAATATCTCTCTCCCGTCATTCCTGTAGTCCTAGGTTCACAGGACTATGGTGACGCTACAGTAGGTTACATTAGAGGAGAAGACGCAACACTTGGTGGTCAAGGAGACTTTATAACTTGGAAAGTTGCCATTAATTATGATAAACTTTTCCGAGCCTGGCAATGGCTTGACCAGCCTGCAACATTATTTTTAGCGGCAGCGGCAACTACTGTAGATGAAGTATACGCTTCGCAACGTTCAGCAGTAGTATTAGAAATACGAGGTTCGAGTCAAACTTCTATCTCGGGCAACTTAACCTTAAATTATCCTCGAGGTATTTAGATGAAGTTTCCAACCGCTTCTTACAATTTGACGATGTCAGATTTTAGTAGTATGAAGGGGTTTTCACCCCGAGAAGTATTCGAAAAGATATTTATTTCCACTGGGAGATATTCACTTTTAGATTATTCATTAAGAGATATTGAGACTAAATACCAAGGTATATCAATTAACGAAGCGTATCTAAATCGAAACTTATTTGACTTTGGTGATGGTGAAATGCATGGCATTATTGAGGATTTGAAACGCAATCGTATATACGCTCCTTTTTTCTTGTCTGAGTGGGAAGGTGATACTTTGTTTGGATACGTGATTTTCAACCCTAAAACCAGGAGGTACTCCACTGTCTTAGGTAATTTAACAACTAATGACTGGGTAATGCCACCACATCGTCCAAAATCTACTTTAGACCAAAATAAAGGTATGGGGTGTTTGAAAATAGACGGAGTTCCTGGCGGTTGGTTTAGCGACCGATTGATTTTATTTCCAATGTTGTTTAATCAACCAAGTCTAAATCATCCTGAGGGGATTTAGTAACCTAAAATGCCTGCTTGCTTAAGGAATCCAAAAGTAGACAAAGCGCCACCTGCTACAATTAGTGCACTGGCTACATCTCGCTTAGTTAGCAACATAACTAATCCTAATCCACTCGTGGCTAAAGCAGTTGTATATCCTATGCCTGCGACACTCGTAAATCCCTCTTGTTCGTAAAATTGTTTTGGTATATTCATCATTTCCATCATTTAAATCATTCCTTTTAGTTTAAGTGCTACTAAACCTAATGCACCTGCGCCAATCGCATACATCGGAATTTTACTAGTCTCAGGTTCGACGACATTGCCTGTGATTTCCGTTTCAACAGATTGTTCTTCGCCACCAGGTCCAAGCAGTTCGTCATCCTCAGCACCAAATATAGACTTAAACCATCCGACCAGTCCTGTGGATTCTTTTTCTTCATCGGTTAACTCTTCGTAATCTTGCATTGACATTTGCGACTTTCGAGTTCCAAAAGTGTTGGTGTACCAAGGCATTTCTCGATTCTTTTGCATGAATCTGCTTAATGCACCAGGTTGAGATTGATTAAGATAAGTATTCCATTGCGGGTCTGCACCACTCATCGTCGTTAAACCTTTTTGAGCAGGTTGTCCACCTACGGTGTAAGGCATTCCTTTCGAACCATAAACCGAATAAAGTTGTCCTTGAGAGTTTCTTGTATAACATTTTTGAACCCAAGCAGTACCTGACATACCTGCCGCTCCTGCCTCAGATTTAGTGCAGTAAGTTCCGCCGTAGCCACCACCTTGCGAAGATTCCCAACCAACAGGTTCACAAGTTCCTGAGACAGCATTACCCGCCGCATCAGTATCACAAATGCAATTTAATTGGTCATTAACAGTTGCGCCACCACCGCAACTAGCACCTGGAGGATTCATAACCTTGGCCATAACTGTATTAGATTCTCTACGACTACTTAAAGCCTACTGTGAACTCCAAATTAAAACACTAAGTAAAAAAACGAATCCTAAACCTATAAAAATGCTTGCCCAACCACTGATTCTTTCCATTAATCTGTGAATTTGCATCAACTCGTCTAAAGCGTCAACAGGTTTACGAGGCACTAAAATCCCTCAGGTTTCAAACAATCTGTTAACACAGGGTGGAATGTGAACGCTCCATCTTCACGCACGGTGACGCCTGCACAGAAAAACTTAAAGTAACCTTTTGCGGCCACATAGGCCATCATGTCTTCGACAGGCCGTTCCGACCGAACCTCCCAAGCCACTTCGTGACCATGGTCGTAGATAGTTTTCAAGGTCTCATACCTTTCTGACCAGGCTAATTCCACTACTCCTTCTACGAATTGTGGATAATGACAAACTCTTAACATCAACCATGTGGTATCAATTTCCGATTGCTTCGTCATGCCGAGTCCTCCATGGTGTCCCAATTAAAGTCACGCACTAAATAAGTTCCATCTGAGAACGGTAACACGGCTTTAAAGCGTTCCATTTCCGATAATTGATGGTCACTAAACTTAACTTTCTTTCTCATTTCTTCTTTACCAACGGCATTACTGCCTCCGAAAGCAGACAACAGTCTGCCGTGAATGTTAATTAGTTTTACATCGACTCCATATTCCATAGCCTTAATAGGGAACTCATCAGTTAATGTAGTTAAACTCTTAGCGAAAATCTTATACGCTTCTCCGACGTGACTAATTCCAATTTGGTCATCGCCTTGTAGTCTTGCAAACCCACGCACTAAATTGGCAAACTCTTGATACTTACGATTATCTCGCTTGTTTCGAATGTTAAAGGCCGCTTTAAACTGCGTCTTGTTTTCCAACACATCGTAATTAGAGTTGATTCGAGCCGCATACTCTCTGAGATTAGGGCGAAGGTGAGAAACATACGCTAAATACTCTCGGAAAAACTTACGCCACATTTCTAACGCTTCCTTGATATCGGCATTATCGAAATCTCGGTCCATGGCTCTAAGGATGGCGTTGCGAATCATGCCTGTGGCTTCATCTCCTGCTAAAGACAGTTGGGTGAAAATCAAAGACAAACGACTAACGATTTGGTGAGTGTATTTGCCAAATGCGGCCAACATATCTTTCTTGCTCTCACTTTCATCAGGATTATAATGCGTTGGAGGATTTCCTAAAAACAAGAGATTTTCCGTGGTTTCACGAGTTACATCTAAGTTTCCTTTTTGAATACTAACTGAACCGTTGGCCATCATATTCATCAGTTCACCGAACGTCGAGTCCTCCCACGTTTGGAATTCCGAAATAGCCACACGTTGGTGATTCATTTTCGGCAAAAGTCCGACTTCAAGACAAGACAAGTCGTCGCCACTCATTGCGCCGAACAGACCTGGAATCGTAGCCATTTTGCCACTGCCGACTAATCGACAAGGCACTAAGGGTTCAATAACACGCTCGACTAAATGGTCTTTTCCTTCACCGTGTGACGACACAATTCCAATGTGAATCATATCCTGTTTTCGCTCAGGTGAAAGACAAAACAAGAGAATCGCCTTTTTTAGATAGTCCTTGGCATACAACTCGGCCCATAGTGTATCGTCTCGCATCATCAATGCGAGGGGGCTGGTGTCGTTCTCGGCACACAACCGTTTGAATTCAGCAAACTGCTCAGAGGTCATTTGACTGTGCATGAACCCTGCATCAAGACAAAGCGTATCTACTAAGAAAACTCTCTTTGCTCCATTATTAACATACGAACCGTAAATCTCTAATTTCGACCCCATCTTTTGGCTTTCATCAAGATTGGCAATCAAAGTAGTTAACTCTTCGGTTTCTAAACCGCCTGCTAAATACTTTTCATTAGCGTTGTGAGCAATACATTCAATAGTGTTTTCTCCGTCTGAGACGTTGAACTCCACTAAAATGCGGTCTTTACCTGCTTGCTTGTGAGTAAGGGCTTTCGTTTTATGCTTCGTGCAGAATCCAATTCCTGCCGCAGGTTCTCCTGACACTTTAGCCATGAAAATATCTCGCACCGACAGTATTTTCTGTTCGAAGTTGCTCGCCGTAAGACGAGCAAAGTCAAAAATATCCTTGGGTATTTCGTCCATGGTTAGCACCTCCGCAGTAAACAAGCAGTGGTATACCTATATAACCTCACCTGTCGAGTTGCGGTGTTCATTAGTGAGATTTTCATGTATCCACGTATATTAATGTTTGCGATGTCTTTAAATAGTTGGGGCGATGATTGGGAGGTATGCCTAGAGATTCGGACTTAATTATGTTTCAACATCCCGAATATCCGATGGATATGTATGGTGTTCCTACTTTTGCATTAGGCCAGAATCCACCATTGCTAATGAATCGACGTGAAGGAGATAATCAATACTCTGAAGAAGAACTCGTTCGAATAATGGGGAACTACGCTAAAAATCTAGGTTATGTGTATAATCCTAATGGATTGACCTATGGAGATGTCAATTCTCTCATGAATAAGTCTAAGCAATTTTGGGATGATTGGGATGGTAATTATCAAATTTATCTTTGGGATGACGACGTAGGAGATGCTTGGAGTATGCTTGGTGGAAGTGGTGTAACTTCTGTAGGTTTCAATATCAATGACGATAAAATTTATACAGTTACTAAAAATGTAGGAACTGGTAATAAGGTGGTTACAGCAAAGAGTGCTGAAACAAAAGAAGCCTCCGTCGGAATGATTGTTCGAGATGGCGACCCGTCTTCCCCTCCAAGTGATATTTTCATGGCAGAAGACCATCCTGAATATGGTCCTTCTGCGATACACTATCAAGGTCCTGAGCATTATGAAATTGTGTTGCGAAAAACCTCTACACCTATGTCGAATGGAGAATATGGCTTTTGCATCACAAAAGCCCTGACACCGAGATTAGATTGGAAGGCAACTGGACATAGTCGACCGAGACTATTTATGCAAGATGATTTTATAATGTATCATCGAAATGAAAACTTAAAAGGTCTAATTTATGATGATGAGATAAGGGGCTATCGTCCTATGAACGATGCGGAAAGGAGATTGTATGAAGGTGCGACGACAGGTTCAGACCGCCTCACAGGTCTTGTTTCAGAATCAGGTGGTTGGAGTGTTCCATTAGGACAATACACTCACTTCCAAGCCGAAGACCCGACTCAAGCCGATGCTTCCAATATGGGAGGTCCTACTACTCCAGGCAATGCAGGTGTTCCTGCTGATGTCGGCGGTGACGACCTCGTTCCTTATGATTCACCGTCCTCATCCCCTGCAGGTGTCTTTGAGGCTGATTATAAAACTTATGAATCTAGGCCTGTTCGAAATGCCTTATTCGGTGTAGCATTCGCCGTCTCAGGTCTTTACTTTTGGTCTACTGCAGGTTCAGTCGTGAAAAACTGGGTCGTTGTTAGAGTGGAAAAATACGCTCCCAAATTATTAGAACCTCAATTCCAAACTATGCTAACCTTAACCGCATTTTTCGGCATAATCTACTTTGGTATGAAACTACGAGGTTCATCAAAGGGTTTAACTATTCCAAGCATGATAGATTTGCCCTTAGTTGACGCATGAGGTGACGCTCGTGCGTAAAATGAAGCCTCAACCTTGGCACTCTAAGGTTGACGCCATGATTGCGGTGCGTCCGATGACAACTTCGGAGGTTTTTTCAGCCTTGCAACATTACTATTTCACACCGATTTACGACGAAAGGACACGGCGTTCTCGACTTCCTAGCGGTCGTGCATTTTTCCCACGTTTCCAACAAGTAAAAGGATATTTGACTCATTCAAATTTATTTGTCCAATCTAGTGACGGGGACTCTTGGAGTATTAAACAGACCCATGCTGCCGAAGACGTTCAATATTCTGAAGACGGTTATGAACTTCGTCCTATTGGATGGCGACCTGGAACTGGTTATCGAGAGGAATCTTATCCTAGTGAGGAAGTGTATCGCACCTATGACGAGGCAGTCGAATGGATTCGGAATCAAGAACGTGCACAGTATCGAGAGAGTTTAGAAGCCCTACTTAAGTCTGTAAAACTTTACGTCTATGACATTGAGTACTCAGGTATAATTACAGACCATCCTAATTGGGTCAACGGCCGAATACCAAGTGAGTTTGGCCATGAGGCTTATCATTGGTATCGCGGATGGAGATACGACCGAGAAATCGGAGAATATGTTGCCGAACCAATACCCGAGTTGCCTTCAGAGGTTTTAATGCAATTAAAACGAGGGGATTCAGGTATAAGAACGAGAAACGCATTTGAATTAGGTGGTTTGGAGAACATAATTCAAAATTATCTATCATTGGTAAATAATGGTCGAAAAGCCCAATTACAGATTATTTCGGGGAGAGAACCTGTATCGGGCAGAGATTACATGAGTCTCGGTGGTCGAGGTTATGAATTAGTTGCCCGAGAACAAAAAACGTTGGATGTACTTTTCGAAGAAGAGATTGATACAATTATTACGCAACAAATTAGATACCAAACAGGAGGTATCGCTACTTCTTTTAAGTGGAGACTGGTTGATAATTATTGGTTCAATGATATGAACCCTCAAATAGCCCGAGAGGGTATTTTACTAATGAGTGATGAATTATCAGACCGTGTACACGATGGGCTTTGGCTTACTGAGGTAGCGAATTTACAGTATAAAAGTTCTGATGCTTGGGATTGTACCCAAGATATGAATGTAGATACAGGTGCTGAATATCGGGAAAGAATGTTATACGGCGGTTGTGCAGGTAATAGTGCTACTTACTTCACATATCCTGGTGGCGGAAATTATCCGTACTACGTAGAACCAGTCGTATTAGACCTTTAAAAAGGTTTCCCCCACACTCCCGAAGGAGTGTAAGGTTGAAAACTAAGACACTTGAGCCCTTACGGAACTCAAGCCTCAGATTGGTCAGCATCAACCATCTGGTCCTCTGGGACTGGAGGAACGACTACATCGTCTCCCCAAGTATTACAGAGGGCAGAAAAGCGGTTGTATTGACGACCAGACTTCTGTGCAGTCTGCTTATGACGTAGGAAGGTGATATCCATTGGAAATACCTTACCCTCATCAAGTTGCTTTTGAACGAAAGTTTGGAAGTGGTCTTGCTCGTGGCTACCAAGCCATAGAGTCATACGTCGACCGTTTTCAGGTTCAACAACACGCACTGCTGTGCTTGTGCCGTAGTTACCTTCAATACCTGGTGTAAAGCCTTCAAGAATGTAATTCTTGTGTAGGCCTGAGTTACCCGACTCTTCGTCGATGGTAACTACCAGTCTTTCACGGTTCACGTATTTACGTGGTCCTTCGTCTGTCTTTGCCGCTGCTGCGGTTTCTTCAATCTCGCTCAAAAATGCTTCTATTTCATTACTCATATTTTTTGCCTCCTTGTGGGTAATATTAGATGTGTTGCTATACCTATATAAAGGCATGATTTTTCTCGACTAAGCGAAATAATCAGTATTAAATAGTTAAAAAGATAATTAGTATTTGTACGGTCGAACTCCACACCCCTCCTCGGCCGTACACCCATTATACTCTTTAGCGCAGCCTTTAAGTAGTTGCGAACCTAATGTTAATTCGGCTCTAAATAGTTTTGGTTTTCGGTTTTTCTTTTATGTTTGTCTGTTCGCTTACGCTTGATAGAGTCCATGGTCGCCCCCTCGGGGGCTGACTCATGATACACGGTTATATGATACTTTTGGGATTTGTATTTCTTCGTATAGTGAGTCGGTCTTCGAGCGGGTGTCCTAGTAGTTCTTAGGATTGTCTTTAAGTAGTTGGATATATTTATTACAACTATGGCACGGATAGACTGGGACGTTCGCATCACATTTAACAACCTTATGGTTGCCTTAGTTTCGCTTCCTCTTATTTTAGTTTTCATGTTACTATCTTATCAATTAATAACCACTGCCTTCGTAAATCCTGAAGTTCGAGAAGACATTGAAGCGTATATCGCCGTCTTAGGTATCTTATCAGGTCCTGCTTATATGGCCATTTCCAGATTCTTCGATAGATGGAATGCCGAAGAAGAGGAGCATATTGAAGCCATTAGGCGTCAACACAAAACGGAAAACGACATTCGTCGCGCTTTGGGTCAACTCCAAGAAGACGAAGAACCCATTATAATAGAGGTGGAAGAAGAATGAGGCCTGTAAAAAAAGTATTAATTGAATCACTCGTAGTCGGTGTGGCTACACTTGGACTTGGCTTTGCAATTATGCTTTATCCGAGCCCTTCTAAATTTTTAGAACAATTCCGTGACGGTCGAGCCGAAGCACCGCTCGTAGGTTGCTTTTTCTTAGGATTCATCTTCCACATGTTAGCCGAATACACAGGCATTAATGAATGGTATGTCCGCACTCGAGCCAAGGCATGGGAGTGAAGCACATGGATTGGGCAGGGGTTTTATTCAAACCAAGGTCTTATCTTGCCGCTCGTCAATTAGCCCGTGGTGAATGGCGAGGTTGGCTTGGTACGCTAGAAGCCACCGTTATTCGCACATTGCTTACAGCACCTGGTTTACTCGTGGTCGGTATTCCTTGGCAACAGGCTTTACTAGGGTCTTTCTTAGGCAACGTCATTGTGACTATTACTGTCGTAGGCTATTATCTGTATTACGGCACAGACCAATCCGACCCGACAGGAGGTTGATTCAATGTCGCTGCATCAAAGTTTAACAAGAGCAGGATTCCCTGTTGACTTAAGTAATTATTTTGCGTATGGGGGCTCTTATGGAGGGTTTGCCTTCACTGGTGAGATGGGTGAGGATGATGGGACGGGCGTTAGGACTTGGCGAGATTATCTTGGGGATTGGTATACACATCATACCATAAGTCGGGCGCACATGGAGTATTTGCTTGAGGTTATTAATTACATTAAGTTTAATCGAGCAAAATACCAGTTGTATAAACAAATAGGTAGAAATAGGACATACAATTACACACAGGCATTAATAGATTCGTATCATGATTCGGATTTTCTCCAAGAATTAAACGCCATTGCTCGAAAGATGGCTCATGCTGACGACCCGTTACCTCTTATCGACTACACAGGTGACCTATTTTTGATTGATACTCGAAGACAACCTTTAGAAACACGGTATTCCGATGCTGAATTTCGCATGATGACTGAAAATATTCGGCAACACTTAGCAGATGAACCTGATTATTTATTAGAGTCTCGGCAAATCAATCAGCGAGAGGCCGATATCTTGGACGAGAAGTTACAAGGATATCCTTTTTGGACATTCGGTCAACTTTACCCTATCACGAGTCTTAATTATCCAAAAGCCTTTAAGTAGTCGAACAGTTAAGATAAAGTTATGAACATTGCTCAACAAGAGTTTGCTAAGTTCTCGGCAGATGCCTTGAATGAGATGAAAACATTCTCTGATGAAACGCACAAGTCTCATGAATGGATGTCTTACGTTTACGATGTTAATGGAACTTACGAATTAGGTGAACCCAGTTACGGCAGTGAATCTAAGATTACTATTGACCCTGCTACTAAGTTGGCCGAAGACAACAGTAAGTTCGGCTACACCGAAGCACAACGCAAGTGGACGATTCACGGACATCCCCTCAAGGATGGAGATATTTACAACGGACGACAGTTTTTCAGTAGCACCGATATTATTCAAGAGTTTATTGATGCCCGTGATAACGACACCTACATTGTCCAATTTTTAGTTCACCCGCATCAACAAGTCGACAAGGCTACAGGCGAAACGGTCATTCATAATCGAGTTCGCACTTTGGTATTTCCAGGACGTGACGCAGTCGTGGCCGCTATGAAAAAGAGCAACCCTACTGTCGACCCTTACAGTATTACGGTGGAAAACGGCACTAATCAAAACACAGGCGGTGGCCTTACAAATGAAATTGGTGTCGATTGGTTTGCTTTAGATGGGGCGGCTTCATTTCAAAAATCAATGGAAGATGCAGGATACGTTTCCGTTATGGATTTAGAAGGCCCTGCTGCCACTACTAAGGCTTCCGAAAGAATTGGGCAGTCTACTCTTCGGACAACTGCTACATACGCAGTTCCAATCGCAATTTTAGGTATAATTGTTGCACTCGCTAACAAATCTAGACAAAGTGATGCTGATGATTCGTAACTTGATGACTGATATCATCGTAGTTGGAACGGCTATGTTTTTAATCGGAACGTGGTTATCTACTCATCACTCGCATAAAATGATTACCCAAGAGCATCCTGAACATAAAGTTCGCAATTTCTTAATCTACACTTGTATCGGTATTGCCTTCATCACTGTCGGCAGTAATATGATGACTGATGGATTAATCTCAAGATTGCAGGGCAAGGCTTGAGGACTTTACTAACTCGGCCACTTTGGAGTAATCTTTAACATCTGATTCTGCCGTGATAATTAAATCAAACCATTCCAAAGGAATCTTCTCTACTTCGAGTTCACTAATATCATCTCGATTAGCGACATGCATTTCCCAATTATCTGGATAAGTATTTTTTAGTCTTTCAATTTGCAACTCTTCGCCAATATCCATTTTCACCAATACCCATCCTTCGGATTTGAATCTTTTCGCTTCGTTGACAAATCTAACATCATCAACGGCTACAAAATATTGCGACTCATTTACTGAATTCGCTTGTGAAACTAAATAGTCAATCCACACAGATGGTTTAATTTCACGCATCTTCATGCCGATTTGTTGCAAGAGAGGTCGGTCTTTTTCAACCATGCCGAACAAGTCTCGGCCTAAGCGTTTAACTGCTCCTGCCAAACTCAAAGACTCATATCCTAATTCATCTCTTAAGTAGTGAGCCAAAGTTGTCTTTCCACTTGCCATTCTTCCACATATTGCTATATTTGCCATATCTATACCCTCTTCAAATCTCTTAAGCGCCATTACCTATTTAAAATGATTCCTTAATTGTTTGATTCAAGTAGTTTGGCATGAACTTTCTTAGCGGTTCTTCGTCGAATCCAACATCCCAATGGAATCTAAAATTAGGGTCTAAAATATACATTTTTCCGTAGTCGGTTTCCGACCGAACAATTCGTCCCAACATCTGAGTCAACTCCATTGCCGCCATCACCTTATACCATCTTGGATTCAATTCCATTTTCTTTTTTACTTGTACGTCTCCTAAAGGCTGAAACGGCACCTTAGGTACGATGAGGAAACCAACAGTCTTTCCGTCGTATCCTTGATTAGCATATGTACTGATGAGAATTTCATTTCCTTTTGATTTGTTGAAATGTTTAAAGGTCGATTCTCTTTCATGACTGTCCTTGGTGTGTTGTATAATTCTTGCACCCACCAATGGATAGTGTTCTTTGAGCATATCTACTAACTGATTCTCTAATGCATTAGTGTATGGTAAAATCAATCCTTTTTCGTTGGGATTATCAGTTGCTATCGTTGCAATTCTTTCAGCAGTCTTCTTCAACGTTTCAGGAGACATACCTCGGTGAGATAAATTGCCACCTACATATTTCGTAATCACTGGTCGATTCTTACTTGGGAATGGTGAATACCTTACTCGAATGAATGTAGTTTCATCAGGGTCTAATCCTAATTCCTTACAATAGGTATCTGCATCTAAAATCGTAGCACTTAAAAACACTCTCTTCTCACCCAATGATAACATTAAATCTTCGGCGTAGTCATTGACTTGTAATGGCTTAAATGAAATCTTGAATGGGTCTCGGTCATTATCAAACTGCCAAACCCAGTTTTTCCAATCTTTGTTGATAAACTTCAAAATAGATTTCAAACGCTCTTTGTAATTATTGGCTAAGTTCAATTCTTTAGTTACATACTCTCCATCTTCTACTTTTTGAACGATTGCTTCTTTGAGATGTTCTAAATACGCTTCCCATACTCTCGCACTTATTTGCCAAATTCTTTCTTCGGTTTTAGTGGTAATTGATGGAACTTTCGGGAATCCAAATGAAGGATTGTTTGGTGACCAAGGACTAAGCATTTCTTGACGGGTCTTTGCATCTTCGCTTTCTTTAGGAATGTGAAACAATCTTTCAAGAGTTCCTAAGGAGATATCAATAGAGAATTGACTCATCATATTACTAATTAAGTTGTGCGCTTCATCAACAACTAAGAAAGGTCTTTTAGGTAAGTAAACGCCAGGTGCTGCTGAATGTAGAGCCATCAAATACGCTACGTTGCTGATGAAATATCGAGAGTTTCGAGCCTCACTAAGTGAATCATAATAATCACAAAGTTCTTGACTTTCGTCGAAATCTTGGAGATTTAATTTGAAGGAACACTTAAACTCACCTCCAATCGTCTTACACGGGGCACTAGCCGCATCACATGAATTACCAATATTTCCTGCTAATGCTTGTTCTAATGCTTCACGGGCTAATTCTTTGGAATAAGTACCTGGTTCAATCGGTAATTTACAGGTGTAATTAGCCCTTCCCATCATACTCCTCATAAAGGGCATCTCCTCCATATACTGCTTTTGTAGTCCCTTTAAGTGTGTCGAGATATAAGCATACTCTCCAAAAACTTTCGGAATCAACATTGCTAAGGCCGACTTACCAGACCCTGTCGGGCACTCTAAAATAATGTTTTTATAACCTTCACGTAGTGCATCCGTAACTTCACTAAGTGTTTGTAATTGAATCTTTCTTGGTTCAGTAAACCTAGTGCCGTGAAAATATTCGGTAAAGTCATTTTCAATTGAGAAGTCTTCGGTGATGTCTACTTCTTTAAAACCTAATCTTTGATTCTCAGGTAATGATTCCGAACCAATTTTTCCAATGCCTTCGGTTGTTTTTCCACCCTCTTCACTGATATTAGTTTCAACTTCTAAAATGTTGTCTATTTCTAAGTAAGTTCCCTCGACTGCAATCCTTAGATTATAACGTTCACAAAACTGCGTTAACGCCGTTAGTCTCGGACTATTCTCGAGTAGTTGACCGTAAAATTGCTTTCTTTGTTGGTCCCAATTGAGATTATACTTCTTACGCAAAGTCTCACGATGTGGATAAGTTTGACCCTTAACCTCTACTAAAACTCTCACCTTACTCACTCCAATTGTGATAAGGCTTCGTCTATGGTTAAAATACCTTGCTCTACATCAATAGTAAAAATACCTTGCGGATAGCAAACTTCTTTCCAATCACAAAACGAACATTGCCAATCTCCAATCGGTTTTGTTTTATTCCTTAGATACTCTTCATATCTTGATTTACTTAGTAATCCGAGTTTGAAATCTTCGGTAACTTTTTCTTCATCACTGTATCTAAGTTCATAATCTCTTGGAGGCGGTGTATCGATTAATAACTTCTCTTGTAGTTCACGATACCTTTCTAGTAAATTGTCGATAGTCATGTTTTTAACCTTTTCAGGTAACATGGCTTCCTCCATTTTCATGTCAAAAGCATACCCTGCATTAGGTTTGATTACAGTTCCATCTCGGTCTTTAACAATTATTTCTCCTGTATATCCTTCAGATAATTCTAATCTAAATTGCGTCGTTTCGCCTGAGTCTACTAAATAGTAAACCAGTAAGAAGTAAGGTATCTCGACACCATAGTGTTCTTCGAGAGCCTGCCTCATCCTTAAATACAAGGCTACTTGCATGATGTGTTCTACTTTAGGATATCCACGAGCGTATAGTTTGTTACGATTTCCCATGATTTTCTTAGATTGAAAGAATCCTCTTCCTGATTTAACCTCTACTCCAATTCCGACTGTATTAGAAATTTCTAATCTCCCATCTTCATTTTTCAAGGCTTCACGAAGTAAGACGTCTACCTCACCGCTGATGGTGATATTCTCACCCTCGCCTCCAATGTCTTCATAAACTTTGATATTACCTGCCAACATTACACCTTGACGACTCCAGTGGGCTTGAAGGTTCTCTTCCATAGCATTTCCAATTTCCATTTTATTTAGATTTTCATCTCGAGGGAGGTTTGTTTTTTCAACACCTGTTCGCTTGTACCATTGTTGTCTATGACACGTTCCCACCAATTGTTCTCGACCAAACTCATCAATAATTCGCATAGATGCCCCTGTCGGGTTTAAACCACCTAAACTGACTCGATAATCTCTTGCTTTAATTGAGTCCATGACAATGGTGTCACTGGCCATCGTAGGTCGTTCACCCACTTCAAACCACCTCTAATTTTTCCTCACAGAAAATACAATAGGTTTCAAATTCTTTCCCTACTCTAATTATCTTTTTAACTGAGTGTTGACACTCCGCAGGGTTTTGTTTTTTGATATAACGAGTCATCATACTACTCTAATTTAGTAGCCACCTATATAACGGTTAGGATTTCATGGCTTGTTTAAGGGCTGCTTCCATCTCTCGTTGATACTCTTCCATATCAAAGGTTTCCCATTGTTTAACAATCTCAATCATAGCCTTTAGTTGCAGGGCTAATTCCTCAGTTTCTATTTTTTGCTCTTTAATTTCGATTTCTTCACCCTCGAAACTGTATCTTGTTCTTTGCAGATAATGTCCATTATCAACCATGCTGGCTAAAATCAACCTGGCTTGAGCCGCTTTCTTTTCACTGTCTAAGACGATTTTAACCATCTCTTGTGCTGAGTCGAAAATCCCTTCAGGGTCTTTCATGGCGGCTTCTAAATATTTTTCAGGATTGGTTTCCATCAAGGCTACTAATTGAGATTTCGACAAGTTGGTGTTTTTAATTGCTTTATCTAGCATATTTCCTACAACAATGATGCCTAATCGAAGTGGGTCTCCGATGATATTAAACATGATAATATACGCTTCATCAGCATCGTCCTTACTAGTCATCTCTACATCACTCGAGACAACTACAATAGCGTCTTTATTAACTCCTAACTTTACTTTCTTTATTTCCTTCATCATTAACACCTTTTACATTCATAGAATAATCCTTGGTTTGCGATATCGAAACTTTCTTGACATGATTCACACACCCTAATTCTCCACCTTAATACTAATTTTTCATTTGCTTGTTTTGCTTTTTTAAGCGTCATCGGATTAGTGTTTTGAATTAGGCCGTTTTCCACTTGTAAGGCTTTCGCCCCACACCAATGAATTAATTCGGCTTGAACAGGACTATCCATGGTGTTTTATGGCGTCTCTTTCTACTTAAGCCTTTTTAATTTTCTCCGCTTCTAAAAGTAACAAAGCAGTTGCCATATCACTTGTTGCCGTAATCATGTCTTCAAGACTACTTGGATTTTCCATAGCAACTGTGACGTTGGACTTGACCCATCGACTTCGTCCTGCTATTTTCAATTCCATAGATGGCCCTAAGTTGACTTCTACTCTTTGACCTTCGTGTGTTACTGTAGCCAACTTTGCAATTGATTCTCTTAGAAGTGTAATTCCATCTGAGGTAACTGTTGTGGACACTTCGACTTGTCCAAGATATATTTCTCGGCCCGATTTAGAGCAAAGTGTTACTAAGGCATCGTCTTTCTTAACTACTCCCCATCCTTCATTTTGCTCGAAAGCACCTGATTTGAGGTCGAAAAATCCTTGGTCTTCTTTACCTATTTTAATGTAGATGCGGTCTTTACTACCATACTCTTTATGAGTTGGAGCAGGCCAACGATTAGCAGTAATTCCTGATTCTGTGATGATTTGTAACTCTTCCATACTCTCACTACCTATTTAATTACCTATTTAAGCCTTATAGTCCATAATCTTACAAAGTTCTTTGAATCGATTCCGAATAGTAACTTCGGTTACTCCTGCGGCTTCTGATATTTGGCGTTGAGTTCTCTCATCTCCACGGTCTTTAGACATTTTACTTGAAAGATAAACTGCGGCGGCGGCTACACCTGTAGGGCCACATCCATTCATTTGTCCCGACTTCACTGCTGCATCATGAATTCTCAAAGCCTGCGTTAAGGTTTTATTACTTAGTGAAAGTGAAGTACAAAGTCTTGGAATGTAATCTGAAGCCGAACTTGGTGGAACTCTCATCTTCAATTCCTTAGCCAATGCTCGATAGGTTCGTCCAATTTCTTTACGACCTGTTCGAGAGTGTAGTCCAATTTCATCCAAAGTTCTTGGAATACGGTGAATACGGCAAGTCATGTAAATACAAGCCGCTGCTACACCTTCAATAGAGCGCCCACGGACTAATTTCTTGTCCACGGCTTTTTTGTAGATGAATGCAGACTCGCTTCGAGTAGTTTTTGGCAACTCCATTCGACTCCCAATTCGTTGAATTTCATTCAAGGCCACGGCGAGATTCCTCTCTCGAGAATCTTTCATGCGTGTCCTTCGTTGTTGGCGACGAAGTTTATTTGCTAGTCGAGAAGCACTTCCTGATAGTGAACCACCCATAGCGTCACGATTTCTCCAATCAATATCTGTTGTTAATCCTTTATCGTGTAACAAGTGAGTACTAGGCATTCCTGTGCGTTCTCCACCAACATCACCATCACCGTAATCTCTCCAATCTGGTCCTGGGTCGATTGTGTATGCGTCTTGAACTAAACCACACATCGCACAAACCATGTCGTGCGTATTAGTATCTAATTCTATTTTCGTGCTGTTACAATCTGTGCAAACGTCTTTCTCCATAATAATCCCTCCCTCAACCGAAGCCGAGTAATTATTACACGCTGATGTTTCCTATATAAAGGTAACTGTTTACTCAGCCATGTAGAACGCATTGTATTCTGAGGGACGGGCAGAACCTACATCATCCCAAAAACTACTGAGTATCTCTGGTGCTTCCACCCAATCTTCAAAGTCCTCGTCATAGCCTTGTTCTTTCATGTATTCGGTCGCCTCATCTCTTGTGTATCCAAACATATCCATGATGGCCTTTTTTTCTTCACGTTCTTTTTTACGTTGTTCTTTTTGACTGGCTTGGCGTTCCCTAACTGAGGCTAAATCTTCGTCACTGGCCGATTCGAGGATTGTCTTGGAGGGTGCTACGTATGTATCCCTGTAAGTGTAGTAACCATAACTCTGCGAGTCTCTTTCAGGAGTTGCGGCTGTGTAAAGTTCCTCCCAAGGAGTTGCAATCAATCCTTCCAAGAATAATTCTAAGAAAGCGTAGTCTTGATATTCGCTTTGAGTGTGTGCGTTGTAGTATCCACAAGATAAGTTAGTGCACTCGGTGATATCATCGGTGTAATTCGCCGTATCGGTAAATGAACCTCCTGTATCTGTCTTCCAGTTTTCATCTTTATACTTAAGGTACTCATCGAGTAATCCCATCATTTCATCGGGGTAATCATTAGCATAATCTTGCACTAATTTTTGCATTTCCTCACTCGAAAATTGATAGTCTTCTACACCCTCTGGAGCCATCATTGCAAACTGAGGAAACTCAGTTAAAGCAGTCCAAAAATCATTTTTAGGAGTGTAATAATAACGTTGTTCTTCTTTTGGAACCTCCCATTTTGTACTAGTATAACCCATGGCATTCGTTGTAGTGACTTTTTGACTTCTTGCACCTTTTATTGGCACAAACCGTGTTCTTTCTTCGGGGATGGGTGCTTGCACGTCATACATGACTGTGGCATCTCCTGCTTGGAATCTTTCTAAATAATATTTCTTGGCATTAAACATTAAGTGCCCACCTAAATCGTCGGCAAACGCATCTGAGCAACCTCTAGAGCAGGATTGGTATGTAATGATACTATTTTTAGCCTTTCGGTCAAAGGCAATGGCTCGGTCATACCCTTCTAACAAGTAATTCGCTTTCGATTCAATCCAACCGCTGCCACGTCCACCAACTTCTTCAGCACGGTGGAAAATATATCGTCCAGGGACTCCTGCTTCGATGAGTTTAGTCATTAACCAAACTCCTGTCCCATCATCTCCTCCTAAACATTCGTTATTGGTTGATTGTATGATATATCCTGTTTCAGGTTGTTGTGTGTAGGTAACTTTTTGAAATCCATCCGTGCGGTGAACTGAATCTGTGTGGCAAGAGAATAATGTTTTAGAAGGTGTGCCATCGGCCAAGGGTACATCGACGATGATATTTCCTTGTGTATTTCCTGTTCCTCGATAACCGTCTTTAAAGATACCATAGGATTTGAAGAGTGCCCACCTTGCTCGACATTTTTCAGCATTGTTGGCGTATCCCTCAGTCATTCCACCTTTCCACAAAAAGTCATAAGCAGGGAAGGGTTTTTCTGCAGGGATGTCAAAGGATAACAGTAACTGAATAAGTTCTTCCTCATTGTTGGCTAATTCACCATTAGTGTTCTCGTCATCGAAATCTACTCCAAACCAATAGTCTACGAATAATTTTTCAACTTCGCTACCGTCCTTTCTTTTGAAGAAGAAAATATCGGCCATATCCCAAAAGGTTTGTAGCAACCTATCTTGATACGGACTATTCTCTAATGGCATCATACTATCACATCAACCGACTGTCTATTTAAAGATATCGGGAATATCATGCCCATTCATTTTGGAACTCGTCGGAAAATCCAATCTCAGTTTCCTCATTAAATAAGTTTGTAGTGATTTGTAACTCTTGCAACATCTCGTGGATTTTTCCAATGAAGTCGCCGAATATTTCCGTTTGAGTCTCAGGAACTCCTCTAATTTGAAATCCTTCGATGTTATTAGTTCTTTCGTTTTCTTTTACTTGGGAAATAAGTTCAATCCAACCCAATTCTTCCGCCTCTACAATATCTACGTCTAAGGCTAAAAGTGCCTTTCCTTCTTGTAATAGTAATTCACTTAAACTATCATGATTTGCTAAGTAATCTTCAGGAACGATGTCTGCTCGGTCGAAGTCTTCTAAATCTCGAGACATACATAGAATGGCTGATGGAACTATAATACCTAAGCCGACAATTTCTGCCTTATCCATCCATCTTTCATCGAAACCAATAATTGGTTGAATAATACCTTGTTTCCAACCTAAGAATCCTTGTTCACGAGCCATCTCTCTTATCTCGGACTCGCCTCCAAGATTTTCAAGAATCTCATTCCATTCTGTATCGAAACTCATCTCTCTCACTTAACTAATTATCTTCTCATCTATTTAAAATCTTCTACATATTGCTCCAATGATTTCGAGCAATTCCAATCAAGGCTTCGTCTCCTTCGCCTATTTCTTTGTATTCTGACAGTAAAATTGTCCATTCCAAGGAATAATTACTTCCACCAACTCGGGCGGCTAATTTTTCCGTCTCTCCACCAAGTTTGGCTACTCGCATAAACTCGGCACGAGGCATCGTAAAGAAGCCACCTTGATACTTCACTTGACTTATCCAAATAAGTTCTGTGGCTGCAGTCATTTTCGACTTGATAGTAACCTGTTTGCGAGCCACTTTCGGCTTTGGTTTCACTATCTCCATAGTGGGGGCTTCTTCACGTAAATCAAAATCGCACTTAAGGCAACGAGCATATAGTTCGTCTTTGTCCTTAGCGTATCCTACTTCGAAACGGTAATCTTTTTCCGTTGGATTGCGTTTTTCTTGAACTTCTCCCCATTTAGCATTATACTCTGTAAGTGTAGAACACGCAGGGCAGTAAACTGTGTTCGGAACTACACCTCCGAAATTATTCTTAAATGTAATGATTTCTGGTTTTTGAACTACAGAATCGTTGCCCGAGATTGCTTCACCAGGTTTAACAGTCGTGATAACGATATCACTCACTTGGCCACTTCCCTAAGGGGCACTCTTCTTTTTTCTTACTGGCTTTGAGTCTAATTAAACAGCCGCAAATGCCACAACGTTGTTCTTCTAAGTAAGTACAGGTTTGACAAATGGCCAAACGTTTCTCACGAAGTTCCTTACTCATAAATATCTTTACTATGTTGCACCTATATAAAGGTAATTTAACCGTGACCATTTCGTTATCTTTAAGTATCGGAGAAGCCCAAACAATAGTATGTATTCTCCTTATGAGCCAGATTTGTCTGCTCCTGATGTGGCTAATCCATTCCAAGCAGAGAGTTTCGAAGCCAGAGAGTTTCGAGTTTGGGGATTCGGCAAAGGTGGAGTGAAAGTAGGTTTGAAAGGACTCGGTTCAAGATTTGGAAGTGCATTGAAGACTCGTTTAAAGCCTGCATTGAAGAATTTATTTAAGAGTAAAAGGGCAATTCGGAAGACACTTGCAGGAGTTCCAGAGGAAACATTAGAAAAGGCCTTGAAAAACCCTGATGAGGCTACAGATGCCTTAACTACGGTGGTTGCTAGGGAAATGAATACAATTTCAGGTACAGAACAAAGAACTGCCATGAAGGCTTGGATGAATAAACTACCATCTAAACAAGATGATTTAGTCATAACTAATGGCAAGTGGATTGCACCTGATGGAACAGAATACAGTAAAGAGTTCGTCGATGTATTTTACAAAGCCGACGGAGGCATTCGAAAACCGCAATTCTCTGACGCAATTCAAATCGGAGAAGGAGGTGACGTTTTGAAAGGCGCAGGTGCTACATCCGAAATGGATGATGCCTTGAAGTCATTGGCAAAAGGCGATAAGTTTCCGAACAATCCTGTTAAGAAATCTATGGATGATTTAGTTTCCGAGGGTGGGAAACTCAGCGACGAAGCAATCGAAGAAATTACTAACAAGGCTATAAAATCCGATGATTTCATAAAAGCATTAGATGATAACATAGTTTCACCTCGCCCCTCATTGAGTACTCAGTCGGCAGACGACGTGGCAAAACGTGCCTTAGGAACTAAAAGTAATGTCTCCCGCCCAGTCACATCTTTCGGATTAGGCATTGCCGCCATAGTTATCGGAGGATGGGTTGCCAATAATTTACTATCTGATTTTGCAAGTCGACTTTGGGGTGATGATTGCACTCGAGAAAAATTTAAAGATAAGTTCCCAAATGCTACAGATGATGAACTTGATGCTAAGGTCGAAGAATGTCTAGACGAAGCGGCCAAAAGAATTATGTATTTAGGTGCGGCAGGGATGGGCGTAGGTTTACTAATCCTTCTCTTCATTACAAGTCGAATTTTCCAAAAGAAAAAGATTAAATATGCAGCAGAGGGGTGAAGTCTCTTGGCATGGATGTATGAAGGACTCCAAGAAGATGATGCATTAGAAGATGCTCCTTGGATTATGCAGTATGTTGGAGTAGCAGAAGATAAAGCCAATCTAAAAACTCGATGTGAATTACGTGATGCTACAGGAAATGTATTATCCTCTAAATTAGTCCAACCTGATATTGATGAACCGACCGAGTTCCCCATTCACACTTGGTCAGACATTCCTGAAGATTGCACCATTGCTTGGGAGGCACAAACTCTTACTTGTGATGATGAAGCAGGCTCTGACCGTCTAGAATTAGAAATCTTAACTATGGATTACGTTTTATTAGCCCAATTAACTAATGATATTATAGCCGATTGGACTGTGGAAGAAATAGAAGGACTGTTGGCCGAACTTGAAAGCGAAACTACAGAAGGCCCTTATGAAACTAAAATCTTAAAGGCTTTAGAAGCAAAAATCGATGCTAGTGCCGAGGTCGGTAATTTGATTATGCCAACTATCTACTCGGATGTCGTTCAAACAGGCGAAGATGGTATGGCTTCAGGTACAATACCAATCCCTGATTTTTGGCCTAAGAGTCAATATTTCCTTAATTTCCACTACGGATATTCGGCGCGTTCCGAATCCTCCGAGTCCGCTAAATTTAAACAATTCTTAAAAGAATGGGGGATTACTATCTTAACCCTAATTGTTGCACTTGTTATTTTAATCGTATTTGTCGCCTCATTCATCTTAACAGGAGGTACTATTACTTTAGCCGTTCCTGCCATAGTGACTACTGTAGCATTCGTGGCTGATTTAGGGCTAATGGCGCATGACTTTTTAGCGACTGGTTTTGGAATTATTGATGAGAATGCCGACGGATGTTTGTTCCCAATGTATGGTTTTAATCACACGTATGCCTTTGGATTCAATATTGATGAAGTCACCGAAGATGCCGCCAACAATGTTAATCCTACGATTCCCCCTGAAACAATAGCGGCTGTTGAAGATTGGTTGGTCAAGAGTGATTTTTGGAGTAAAATCACAGTATTAGGCCTTTTAGGTGGAATCAGTTTAGCAGGTCTGAAGGGGTTACTATGATTTATAATCCTTTCGATTTATTTATTCCTTCGCAACAAATGCGTCGAGCCGAAACCTACTCGGCCGAGATTATCCGCAACAGCCCTTTCGGAGTGCCTTTGAAGAAATTAGGCGATTATGAAAAGGAAAGAGATACAGACAAACTATGCGGTTCTAAGCACTTCATCGAAACCTGGGTTTCTTTAGGTGCAGTAGATGAAGAAACTGCAACTACTGTGGGTGCAATGTCTGAAGATAAAAAATACATCATACCTGGGCAATCTAATATTATCGTTGGATTTTACCCTCAAGATACTCGTGGCGGAGGGATAGTGGAAGCATGGTTTACGAATATTTTAAATGCATTCATAGATACGGGAAAATTGGTATTCTCTGGTGACTGGGCTGAGGTTTTAAGTATTGGTGTCGGTGACTTCATCAGCAATCCTGTAAAATGGATTTCCAGTGAAGAAACTAGACGAGAAACGGCCGTTAGTATCATAGAAGCCGTTCCTCAAGATAGTGCCTCTGGGACGACCCTAAGTGAAATTGGTTGCTCCGTACCTGGAGTTAATTTCGTCGGCTATTGTCGGGCGGACTCTGACACAGGTTCTAAGGGTCTTTTGAATCGAGGTTGGAACTTCGTCTTTGGTGCCGAAGAGTTCCGTAATGAAACAGGTACGACTACAGGATTGCCCGACGATACTTATTGGGGTACTAATTACCATAATGCAGATGCGGCGGCTCACAAGATATTAGTTACCATTACCTTAGAACGTGAAGATGGGACTACAGTTCAAAAGCATGAAAAGTATGTCGCAGGCTCTCCTGAAGTTTATGAAGATAGTGGTGATTTATACCAAAAGCCTGGATTAGGTGTTTTTGCTATTGATGAACCTGGTACTTGGACAGTTGAGATGTCTCCAATGGCTTGGGGAACTTGTGCTAATGTGGATTGGTCAAAATCCTACACTGTCGAAGTTCCAAAACCTGAATGGTGGGATGAACAAACCGAATCTGAGCAAGAAGAAGAAGTAGAGGTATTGACTGCTCAAGTCAATACGAAATTAGAAGAATTAGGCCTTCCTGCAGGATTAACTGTGGCCACATTTGCAGGTTTATCTATTGCAGGTGTTGCCTTGTTAAGTTATAAACTACTCAATCGGACTTAGGTGTCCAAGCAGGCAACCCTCTTTGAAAGACGGCATTTTCGGGATGAATGTAAGTGTGTTCCACATCGGGAATATGACTTTGAACAGGAACATCCCAAGAGTGCAATGCACGAGCAATATCATAAATACTCGCATCCTCAGGCAATTTTCGAATCTTTTTCAAGTCTCCACTATCTAATGGCCAAACCACTTGACCTGTTTTCGGATGAATTGAATACGGACACCTAATAACACCTTGACGAAAGTTGCTCGACCTGTCAGCAATAGGGTATCGTTCACCGCAAGCGGCAGAGGCTATTTCTTGCACTAAAGCACCATTATGACGGCCTAATTTCAGCAACGGGTCTTTTTGGTCAATGAAATCGACAGGCTTTTTACCTCCACACTTATATGAGTCCGCTAAATCTAAGTGAATGTGGAAACCTTTACTGCCACTGAATACCATTCGAGGAGTAACTTGAAAGTTGTCGGCTAAGAATTGAGCCGTTTTTTCCGCTTTATCGAATGCTTTCATAGGTTCGTTAGCATCATCGAAATCGAATAACAGTGACTTACCATACCAAATATCACTCCAATCTAAACCTCTTTTTTCACAACCTGCGGGTGTTAAGTAATCGTCCCATATCTCTTTGTATTTCTTACGAGTCATACCTTTACTTCGTAATGAAGGTGGCAACTCGCCAACTTTAGACCAGTCGATACGATTTGTACTAATAAACATTCCTAAAGTCTCGTAAGGCCAATGCATAGATTTGAACCAGTAATCTATTGACTTACTCGAGTTTAAATGAATACGTCGAACCCAAAAAGGTTTCCGACCCGTTCTTGCAAACTGCACTAATTGCACTTCACGGTCTCGGGCTTGCTCTAGTAAAGCCATATGAATAGCATGATTGCCGAGCCAACGCATATTTAAGAAAGATTTCTATACCCGTATAAAGGTAACCTTCAAATATCAGAAGAAGGTATGGTTACTCGAAGTCTTATGTTTCCTGTCATAAATCCTATGTATTTACAGGCTTTTCTAGATTTTCGAACACAGTATTCCCAGGAAATATACTCTCGAGAGACCCTTGCACTTCTTCAGGTCATTTTAGGTGGTGAAGGGGCAAGAATTACGACTATTTGTAGACCCGATGTGCGAGCAGATTACACTGGTGTTTCTCCTGTTTTTGACGACATAGATATAGAGATAGTGCAAATTGCAACCCAAGAGTGTCTTACTACAGGCAATCCTTTAGTATTGCCCGAAAGTCTTCAATGGCGGTATGAGTTTACTCTATTTTTTGGAATCTTATTTACAAGATATTCGGAATATCCTGAAATATTGGAATTTCAAAATATTATGTGGGAGTTGATGAGATTCCCTCTCGAAAAAATATCTTCTAGAGAATGGAATAACCTTGCTGCACATAATGGTTGGAATACCTTCATGGTGCATCAAGCGTTAGATAGTGTATCTGATGGGTCGTGGACAGGAGGAGACAATTGGAGTTGGGGAATTTTTTTGATAACTGATTTGGATGATGCGAGGACATTGCTGAGGCCAAAGAGACTTTGGTGGGTGACTGGAAGAGTAGGGGAAAGAGATAATTATTTTATAGATAGGAATTTAAATGGTTATTTTGCAAATATCATGGAGAAACAGTGTGAACAAATTCGATTAGGAGTTACTATGACTCCGCTTAAGTCATTAAATTATCCAAGGGGTGCTTAACATGATACGCTCTCTCAATTATCCTCAACCTTTACCCGATGCGATTGTTCTCGATTTAACCAAACAGTTCACAGGCTCACCAGGAAATGCCTTAGTGCGTTTGAATCCCGATATTGCTCAAACATTCAGCCTCGGCGAACTTATGGATTTGCAAGAGTGGTATTACGATGGCAATAATAGTCAAGAAGATTTTGTTAAGTTTGAATTGATTCCGAAATTAGTTGATGCAGTCATCGGCAAGGATGGCTATGGCTTCCATGACTTTTTTAAAGATTATTTAATAGATAAGGCAGGCTCAATAGGCGGTGGACGTGACCAATTCTCCAAGAACTTTGGTACTCGATACGAGGCTTGGAAACAAGGTCGGCTTTACGTCACAGTTATTGAGATTGACAGTGATGGTGATTACCGCACAGGCGACTTATACATTCCATATTGGTTGACTGACCAACTGCTGGAAATTAATACCTTCGAAAACCTTAAAGACAAACCTCCATATATCGTCGAGTTAGAAAAAATTGCTGTCAATGACCAATTGAATGAATTCTTAACCTATCATTCATTACCTCGATTATGGGAAACTATAACCATAAATATCCCCTACTCACGTTATGGCTAAGTTACCCTATTTAAAGGCTGGTCCGCTTGGGTCCGCAAACTTTAAATATTCAGAGACCCTTTTGCGTCAAAAATCGGAACCCTATTTAAACACTGGTCCGCCAAGGTCCCTGAAAAAAACTGTAAAATCATAGGAAGTATTATTAACAAAAACAAAAACGGGACCTTTTCTGGTATTTTGGGACCCGAAACCGTCACATTTCAAACAGGCAGACAGTGAAGTAACGAAAACCACCTCATTTTTCAACGCCAATATTAAATAGTAGAACTGTACATTAAGTAAATATGGACAATCCCTTTAGTTATCCTTCACTCGCTTTCGGTGCTGAAGCCATGCAATTAGGAGACTCTTTAAAACGATATCAATCATTTCGAAACGAAACCGACCCGCTCGAAACTGAACAAGACCGTGACAATACTCCCCCACCAGGAGAAATTCCTGATGACACACCCCCTGCAGGAGGATTAGGAACTTCTAAAGAAATTTCCCTCACCGAAAAACTATTATTTGGTTCAATCTTCTTCATAGGAGTTTATTTAGCCGCAAACTACTCTGAGGGACAATTTGACATATCACTTCCAACCTTCTAAGGATTAACTTCATATAGTTTAACCTTGTAGGACAGGTTGGAGGCCACTAAAATGGCGAATTTGAAAAGTAAGAAAAAATTTGGAATAAGTTTGCGACATGCCGAAATGGTATTATCGCTTATGCAAGAGAACGACACACGAGAACCTGGCTACACTTGGACTGCAATACAAGTATTAGGTGCACTAAAGGGTAAATGGGGTCGATACGAACCTACAGTACGACAGATGGGAATGTTTATGCATTACTCAGACTTCTGTCATCACCTTAACGACCAACGAGGTCAGGGTGGAGCAAAGGTGTATCGATTGAATGAGGCGGTTTGAATGGAATGGTTGTTTGACTCACCAGTTATTCAATTGTTAGAGCAAATAACTCCTTCTCACGTTGATGAAATAGATGAAGACTATGTGCAGACCATGCAACATTTCATTGCAGACACGCACCAAGAAAATGAAACTCATCTGGCAACCGTCGGGACGTATCGTTTAGATATGTTCTTAGCCAGTGAGTATGCATTCATGAAATTGAGAACCTATGTAGATGGGCGCTTAGACCCAGACTCCGATGAGGGACAGTTATTTATGCTAAAACACTATTGGCAGGAGTTCACAGACTCGGCGATTGCCTTGATGCCTGCACTTAGTGATGTAGTAATACAAGATACTAAAACTTGGCAAACGCAAATGCAGGACTTAGTTTGAAGATAAGATAGATAAGGTTTCATAAGGAATTTCATCTAAGGTGGAATCTCCCCATGAGGGTAATGCTTGGTCTTTAATTTGCTCTTTGAGCATATCACACCATGCTATTGCAGCAGTTGCTGACGCTGGAAAGCACTTCGAGATATTTTCAGACGTAGCAGGTAATACGTGGCGAATGCTATCTTCTGCAACTAATATTTGAGATATGGGAAACCAATCCCTTGACCCGCTTTGAAAATTATAAAGTGGTTCAACCAAAAGGTATATACTTTCGTATCGAGACTCCATATGAGGATAAATGTTTTCTTCCCAATATTTCCCGATTGGGTAAATGTCGAAATAATCTAAATTACGTTGTAATGGGTCAGTGAAAAAATAGCCCATATTCGTAGGCCAATTACCCTGGTCACCCGTCCAAGTCATGTAATCGGGCAATTCTTCTCCATTTTCCATCGCCTCAATAGGGTTGGCATAAATTAAACCAGGAGGTGTGTCAGAAGCATCATATTCCTTCCAATGACCTCGAGGGCATCCTGCAATACAAAAGAACCATCCACCACCTGCACCTACAATTTTCTCTACTAAATTGACTCTCAAATCGTCGATGTGTATTGAGTCCATGAAATCTGTACTGAATCCTTCACCATGATTTAAACTCCAATCTAAGTTTTTTGTCACCCAACTGACAGGATGACTTCTACGCCAGTTCATCGTTGAGAGTTTGAATCTTTGGACTAAATCTTGAGCAAATGGATGATTCTTACTATATTTATTGGGAAAGGGGGCGTAAACTAAAAAAACTTCGGGAGACCCCAATCCAGTTCCCTCTGGAAAATTTAAACTGCTAATTCTCATAGTAATCCCCTACTAATCGTCTTCCTTTAACTTATCGATATTTTGTAGAATCGCTTGTGATTCATGGATGTTGCTATCTCCATCATTATAATAAGAACCCCATCTAAAGTATTCACCTTCCAAAGATAACCGTATCTCTAATGTAATATAAACATCCCAGTCCCAACCTGTGACCTCAAAACTACGCCCCCCAAATCTATCGCCTCCTCCGACGAGGGATTTAGAAAGTTCTAAAAACTCCTCGTAAGAGTTACACTCTCTAATCTTTTCTCCAATTATAATAATCTGACTTAAGGCAGACCAGGCTTCCATAAGTTCATCATCGTCTTCTGTTATACTATCAAAGTCGGGTCTATCAGGCAATCCGTTCTTCAAACTTTCAGCGTCTGCCAACAATGTGCCAAGAGAAGACCAAGGGTTATTTGGTTCTTTTCCCGCCCAGTAATCAAACGCCTCATCTGAGTCACTGAAAAACTTAGGCTTGTGAACACTCATCCCACCACAATACTCTTCGTTTGCCCTCGTAACCAAGTGCCCTGTAACTCCAGAAGTCATTAGATTAGGCCAATTCAAACTACGCATTACACATCCCCACTCCAAACTTCTCAACCTTCACTTCGTATGTCGGGTCACTAAACCAAAAACTTAATTCCCATTCTCCTTCCCATCTCTCGGACAACACCGCCTCGAGATTCATTAACATCTCTTGAGCAAAATCTGTAGAAGAACTTGTATAAAGAGATTCATCGCCATCCCGTGAGAAAACGTTTCGACTCCTCTTCATACCTTCTTCATTGGTGTATTTAGCCCATAAAATAATACCCCAATTCTCATATTCCCGTTGGTCTAACGTAAACCATTCATCCATTTCTCTCAAATGGCCCATGAACTTGGATAGTTCAGTTTCTCCCCATCTTTCAAACCTAGGTTGAGTGAAAATGTGGTCAAGAGAGTAAAGATTCAACTCATAATCAAACCAAGAAGCCCAAACAATGAGGGCACCTTTGGTTGTATCAAGTGTGGCTTGAGGCCAATTCAACATTTTCAAACTAATCCCTCCCTCGACATCAATTTCGACAATCCCGTTAAGGATTTATCTATTAGGAAAACCTCGGAATCTCTATAATCATAATAGTACCAACGAAACTTTCCGTTGGCCAAATCTATGTGTAGATACGCGTCGATATAAACATCAAACAAGTCAGCACCAATAATGTATGCTTGATAAAATCGAGGATTCTCAAAATTAAAGTAGTTTTCTAATCCGAAACTAGATAGGGTGCCTAGACTATCTACAAACTCCTCGAGAGTGGAACTTCCATTCAAAGTTTCGATG